>OCTA010000639.1_pt1 | contig 32020 bp, 27 predicted proteins | sample 1538991 | NCBI WGS metagenome assembly OCTA01 (sample SAMEA3539302, study PRJEB22396) | soil metagenome | biome: tundra; feature: field; material: soil | place: USA | collected 2010-05 | depth 0.15 m | reverse complement strand
CGCCGGAGCCGGTGCCGCCCCCAAATCCGGAGCCGCCCGAGCCAGTCGTTCCCGTGCCGCCCGCACCGGTCGTTCCCGTGCCGCCAGCACCGGTCGTTCCCGTACCGCCAGCACCGGTCGTTCCCGTCCCGCCCGCACCGGTCGTTCCCGTCCCGCCTGCGCCGGTCGTTCCCGTGCCGCCCGCACCGGTCGTTCCCGTGCCGCCCGCACCGGTCGTTCCCGTGCCGCCCGTGCCGGTCGTTCCCGTGCCGCCCGTGCCGGTCGTTCCTGTGCCGCCCGCGCCGGTCGTTCCCGTGCCGCCCGTGCCGCCGCTCCTGCCGCCGAGCCCGCCGGTGCCGCTCGATCCGCCGGTCCCGCCGCCGCTGCCGCCGGTCCCAGTCGTGCCGGTTGATGCCGGTTGGAACAGAAGCCAGTTGAGGCGTGCGGCGCCGCCGAAGACCACGTAGAGCGTGTGAACGCCGCTCATCGGGGTCAACGTGCAGGTCTGTGTGGCCCAGGCGCTTCCGGTCGCCGTCAACGCGCAAGTCCCCAGCAGCGTACCGGTCTGTGAATCGGCGTGAAATTCGAGGTTTGTCGCGGCCGAGGGATTGACGCGCATCTGCACGGAACCGACGCCGGCGTCGCTGAAGTCGACCACGTCGTAAAAGATGGAGCCGCCGCTGGTCACGGAGATCGACTGCCCGAGGTCGGTGTCGTTGCTGTCTTCTTTGGTCGCGCCCGACTGGCCGTCGTAGTCCTCGCCTTCCATCGTTCCGAGGCCGTCGCGGCCGGTCACCGGGCGCTTCACGCTGAGGATGAGGAGGGTCCCCGCTTGGCGGTTGATGGTGAAGGTGGTCGTGTACGAGGTGGTGAGGGTCGTCGTGCTGACCGGCTGGAGGAGCGCCAGATGCTGCGCCGCCTTCATCGCCTGCCACTGCGCCTCGCTGGGGGCGGTCGGCTTGCCCTGGCTGGTCCAGACGCTGTAGGGGTTGCTGTGGCTCGCGTCGGCGATGAATTGCGTCACGAAGACCTGTTTGCCTGCTAGGCCGGATGGAAGGTTGCTCACCGTGACGGTCACGTCGTCCGTGCCCGTGGTGTTGAGGGTGGCGTATTGGTCGTAGGCGAGGATCTGGAGCGAGTCGCCGTTCGCCGACAGGGTGGCCATGGCGTCGACGCCGTCGCTGCCGGTGCCGCCGGCTGCCTGCAGGCGCGTAGGTCCCAGGTAGTTCAGCATCTTGAAGGCGTTGAAAGCGGCCTTGCGGACCCCCTGAAAGGTCATGAGGCCGAACACCTGACCGAAGGGGAGCGTTCCGTTCTTGCCGAGAATGTAGGAGCCCGAGGGGCCGGTCGATTCGTCGAAGACGTCCGACAACACCCAGTACGAAAAGACGTCAAGCGCCGGCGTGCTGCCCGAGCCCTTGTCGGAAAGCAACTTCACGCTCTTGAGAATGAACCCCACGTTCCAGTTGTTGTCCATGCTGGTGAGGTCGTCACCCACCCCACCGCCCTGGCCCGAGTACGACGAGTTCCACTCGGTGTTGAACGACATCACCGTCGCCGTCGTGTAGCCGCCGCTGGTGATGCCGCTGATTCGGGTGTTGTTGTCGCTCACCAGATTGGCGGCGTTCGCGGAGGCGCCCGCAGCTCCCCCGGGATAGCTGTGAGATGAGGCGAAGGTCACCCGGGTGCCCGCGCTCTTGCAGTGTTGCAGAAAGGCGCTGACCGGACCCGGGCCGGTCGTCGCCGGCCCGCCGACCAAGGCGCTCGGCAGCACTGCGGTGATGGCGCTGACCGCCGCGTCGTAGAGCGCGTAGTAGTCGGTCATCTTGGCGCTGGTGGCCTCGCTCGCGTTGGTGCCGTTCCAGAACCCCGTATAATCCGGCTCGTTCCAGATCTCCCAGTACCACTGCGAGACGTCCGTCATACCGTACTTATCCACGCAGTGCTGAACGACAGCCTGGATGAATGCCTTGTAGTTGGCCACGCTGTTGTAGGTGTCGCGGCTGTTGCCGGTCAGCGCCAGCGCCGTGGGCATGAAGTCCAGCTCCATGATGGGGCGCATCCCCGCGGAGACGATGGCGCTCAGGTACTTGTCGAAGCTCGTCCAGCTGTACGAGCCGGCGCCTTTGTAGATGCCCATGTCGTCGTTGAGAACGCCGTGGCCCCGCACGCGCTTGAAGCCGGCCTCGCGGGCGCCGATCTTGTAGTGCGTCTCCAAGTCCGACCGAAGCGTGAGGCTAGCCGTGCCCGTCCCGACGCTGGCAGCCCAGAAGGGCGGATTGCCGCCGGCGGTCTGCTTGGATGCGTCCACGGTGATCGTGTAGCTGGTGGCGTTCGCCGCGCGCTGGCCGGTCAGCATCGCCAGACCGATGGCCGCGGTCGCCGCGGCCAGACTCGATTTAGTCCTCACGCAGGTGTTTGTCCGACGGCCTCCGTTCTTGCCACTATATATGCTCGCTACCGGCCCCACGAACTGCATGAGCCAACTCAGGGCGGAGCGATCTTCGTGACAAAACCTCCGGGGTCACGACAGTATCCCCTGTGAAACGCATATCTATCCTGGGTTTGGGGCTCGCGCTGTTCAGCGTCGCCTGTGCGGCCAAGAGCACCGGCGGATCTCCCGGCAGCGGCGGCGTGACAGGTACTGGGGGAACCTCGAGTGGCGGTTGCGCGACCGGACAGACGCTCTGCGGGACCACCTGCATCGACGAGCTGACGGACTCGAGCAACTGCGGGGGCTGCGGCATCCCGTGTTCGACGGGGCAGAGCTGTCAGAACGCGACTTGCGTCTGCCAGTCCGGGATGTTCTGCAACGGCGCCTGCGTCTCGTCCGACGCAAATCATTGCGGCAATTGCACCACGACTTGTTCGGCGAATCAGGTCTGCAGCAACAATAGCTGCAGCTCGAGTTGCTCCGCCGAACAGACACTCTGCGGCTCCGCGTGCGTGGTCACGACGGGCAGCGACAGCTTGAACTGTGGGGCCTGCGGTCAGACCTGCGGGTCGACGCAGCACTGTGAGGGCGGCGCTTGCGTCGCCAACTCCACCACAGGAACGGCTGGGACGAATGGCAGCGGCGGCACGACCGGCACCGGGGGCGCGACAGGTGCCGGCGGCACGACGGGAGCCGCAGGCACGACGGGAGGCGGCGGCACGACGGGAGCCGCAGGCACGACGGGAGCCGGCGGCACGACCTCGACCGAGTCGACCACTTTGGTGACCTCCGCGCAGGCCGCCTACTGGCAGACGGCCGGGCAATTGACGACCGTGACCAGTGGGACCGCCACGGTGACGGTCAACGATGCCTCCGTCGCGCAGAGCTGGGAAGGGTTCGGTGGGGCCTTCAACGAAAAGGGGTGGAGCTACCTCTCCATGCTCAGCCAGACCGACAGAGACACGGCGATGCACCTCCTCTACGGCAGCGATGGGGCGCGCTTCAATCTGGGCCGGATCCCGATGGGCGCCAGCGACTACGCCACCAGCCGCTACACCGACGACGAGGTCGCGAGCGGCAGCACCGACTACACGATGGCCAGCTTCTCGACCAGTCGGGACACGCAGTACATCATCCCGTTCGTCAAAGCGGCGGTCGCGCTGAACGGCGGCATTCGCTTCTGGGCCAGCCCCTGGACCCCGCCCACTTGGATGAAGACAGGAACCCCCATGGACACTTCGCCCTTCGATGGCGAGAATATGTCGACCAGCGCCCAGATCCTGACGGCCCACGCCCAGTACTTCGTCAAGTTCGTGCAGGCCTACGCCCAGCAGGGGATCACGATCGAATCGGTCGCCCCGCAGAACGAGCCGAACTACAGCGAGAACTACCCCTCCTGCCTCTGGACGAGCGCCGTGTTCACGACGTTCGTCGGCAATTACCTCGGCCCGGCCTTCACCACCGCGGGCCTCGCCACGAAGATCATGCTCGGGACGATGTCCAACAACGCCAGCACCGCCGACCTGGCGATCGCCAACGCCGTCATGGCGGACGCCACGGCCAAAAGCTACATCAAGGTGCTGGGCTATCAGTGGGAGATGAAGGCCAACGTGGCGAGCGCGAACTCCTCGTATCACCTCCCCGTCTGGCAGACCGAGCACCAGTGCGGCAACTACCCCTGGGCGAGCGGCTACAAGACCACGGCACCCAACGATCAGGCCTACGCGGTGGAGAGCTGGGGGTTGATCCGGGACTGGATCAAGGCCGGTGTCACGGCCTACAGCGCCTGGAACATGGTCCTCGACACCGTGGGCCTCAGCATCGATTCCAAGATGCCCTGGGCCCAAAACGCGCTCTTGACGGTCGATACGTCCGCCAAGAAGCTGATCATCACGCCGACGTACTACGTGTTCCGCCACTTCTCACAGTTCGTCACGCCGGGCGCCCAGGTCGTCGCCACCAGCGGCGGCGACGCGGTGGCGTTCAAGAACCGCGACGGCAGCATCGTCACGGTCATGTACAACTCCGGAGCGGCGGCGACCTACACGTTGGCGGTGGGAGGCAAGAAGCTGCAGTTCGCGATGCCGGCCAACGGGTGGGCAACCGTCGATTACGTCCCGTGACCGGATTGCACCCGGGTCTCGTTTGAGGTGGACCTCCGTACTGTTGTTCCGGCTCACCTGTATCAGATGCTCGATCTTGACGATCATACATACACCCATCAATATCAACGTATGTCATCGCCCGCCATAAAACGGGTCACCGTGAACCTCCCCCGCGCTCTGCTCGAGGACGCGGGCGAGGTCACCGGAGTGGGGATGACGGAGACCATCGTTCAGGGACTGCAGCTCCTGGCCCGCCGCCGCGCCTACACCAAGGCAATGGCTTTGAAGGGAAAGCTCGACCTTCGGATCGATCTGGACGCGGCCCGTGAGCGCGCTGGTCGTTGATACGAGCGTTTGGGTCGAGTTCTTCCGGGGCCGCAGCTTGCCCCGACTCGAGCAGGCCCTCGGCGACGGCGACGTCGTGTTGCCTCCGATCGTGGCCGCCGAGCTGGTGAGCGCGCAACTCGCCGCCGTCGAGCGACGTCGCCTCGAGGCATTCCTGCGCGACCTTCCCCTGGCCCCGACGCCGCTGCCGCACTGGCTCCGCGTCGGCGGATTGAGGGCCGCAGCCGCGCGAAAGGGCCTGACGGTGTCGACGCCGGACGCGCACGTGGCGCAGGTCGCGATCGATCTGGGCGGGGCGGTCTGGTCCGAGGACGAGGTGTTCGCCCGGCTGGCGGCGAAATCGCTGATTCGCTGTTTCGCGCCGTAGGCAGTTATAACCGTCCCCTTGGGCCTGCTGCTCACCGCGCTCGCGATCGGCATTCGTCTGCTCTGGATCCTGGTCGTGCCGACCCGGCCGGTCGGCGACTTCGCCATGTACATCGAGTCGGCGCGCTATCTGGTCGAGCACCATTCTTTCGATCCCGAGTTCATCTACATGCCGGGCTACGTCTTCCTGGTCGCGGCGGTCGACGCCCTGGGGGGCGGGCTCACCGCGATCAAGCTGATCGGCGTCGCCTCGGGGGGGCTCGCCACGGCGGCGGTGTACGGGACGGCGCGTGCGGTCTTCGGGCGCGGAGCGGCCGTCGTCGCGGGGCTGCTCTGCGCGTTCTGGCCGGCGGGGATCGCCGTTTCCAGCGTGACGGGAACGGACATGCCGGCGGCCGCGCTGCTGGCGCTGGCGGTCTGGCTGCTGGCGCGCCACACGGCGGAACGGCCGCTGGGCGCGCCGCTGATGTTCGGGGCCGCGCTGGGTCTGGCGGCCTACGTGCGCGCCGTCGCCTTGCCGCTGGCGTTCCTGGCGGCGCCGCACTTCCGTGCGCGGGGCGCGGCCTGGGTCCACGTCGCGACGCGCGCGCTGGTGGCGGCGGCCGTCGCGTTCCTGATTCTGCTTCCCTGGGGGCTGCGCAATCGCCACCTCTACGGCGAATTCTTCCTGACCGACAGCCACGGCGGCCACACTGCGCTCATCGGCGCCAACCCGAACTCCGACGGCGTCTACAGTCGATCGCTCAATCGGCTCTTCACCGAAGCGACCGGGTACCGCCTCTTTTCACCGCCCCATCGGGAGGCCGACCGCGCCGCCTACGCGCTGGCCAAGAGCTGGACCAAGTTCGAGCCACGCTACGCGCTTGGCCTGCTGGCGGCCAAGGCGGATCGGCTGATGAGCCACGAACGGGCACTGCTCTACTGGCCGCTCTACCGCCGGAGCGTGCTGCCCGAAGGGAGCTGGTTTGATCTGCACCGCGCCCGCATCGAACAGGTGGTGGACGACTTCTGGTACTTCGTGGTGGCCGCCGCCGTGGCGGGCATCGTGGCTGCCGCCGCCCGGCGAAACTGGCCCGCGCTGACGCTGTTGCCGCTGCCGCTGGCGCTGATCCTTCTGTACACGGTCTTCTTCGCCGAGGTCCGTTACCAGCTGGCGATCGTCGTCCTGTTGTTGCCGTTCGCGGGTGCGGGCGTGGCCTGGGTGTCGGGCGGCGCGCACGAGCTCGTGACCGGCAAGACCAAGGGGGGACGGAAGCGGATCGCGATCGAAGCGCCGGCGGCCCTGCTGGCGATCGCGCTGATATTTTGGGGCTGGCCGCGTCTGATGGAGGCGGGCGCCAGTCTGCGCGATCGATACCGCTGGGCCGTCTGCGTCTGTAACGTCGGCGGGGCTCAGCGGCTCTGTAGCTTTCGTACGACCGTGCCGGCGCCGGGAGACGCTCCATCGCCGGTGCGCGGCGTCTGGGACGGGTTCGGCCTCCGGCTGCCGGCGGAGCACGCGGCGGCCGCCACCGAGCTCGACTTGCCGGCGGGGCGCTACCGCGTCTCGCTGCGCGCGGAGAACGCGGGCGAGAAAGTCGGATCGGCGGCCGTTCCGGCCACGGTCGGGATCGCGGCGGACGGCTCCAATCTGGCACATGCGTCTTGGCCAGATCCTGGGACTCCGGTCACGCTTTCCGGCGTCACCGTGCATGCCGGCGGAAAGCTGCGTGTCGAGCTGCGCGCGGACAGCGAAATTTCCGCTGGCACCGACGGGGATCCGACACTATGGATATCCGCTATCGAAGTTGAGCCGGATGCTCCTTGAGGCATAATCCGTCGCATGAGCCCGCGTAGCCTAGTATTTCTCGTCGGTCTCGCCGCGGTTGGCGCCGTCGCCGGCTGTGGCGGCGCCGTCGACGATCGGCCGCCCAAGTGGTCGTTCATCGCCGCCACCATCGTCGAGCCGAGCTGCGCCACCGTGAACTGCCACTCCGCCATCACCCAGCGGGCCGGCCTGGACCTGCACGATCGGGAGAGCGGGTACTATGCGCTCGTCAACGGGAACTACGTCATCGCCTCCGATCCCGACCATTCGACGGTGGTCGAATACATGAACGCCTCGGGCGCGCTGCGCATGCCCCCGGACGTGCCGTTGCCCACGGCGGACATCGATTTGATCGAAGCCTGGATCGCCAGCGGCATTCCGAACAACTGACGGACGAACCAGATGCGACGACTACCACTCTGCGTGTTCGTGGCGATCTTCGCCCTCCTCGCGCTGCGCGGGCGGGCCTCGGCCTATCCGCAGTTCCAGTTCAGCTCGGGCACCAGCCGCTGCAGCCAGTGCCACTATTCGCCGGCCGGCGGTGGGCTCATCACCTCCTGGGGGCGCGACGAGGCGGGCGACACGATCAGCCTGGGCGGCGACGGCGCGTTCCTGCATGGCCTCTGGGCGCCCCCCGCCTGGCTGGCCCTGGGCGCCGACGTCCGGCTGGCGGCGATCCGAAACGACGTCGGCGGAGCCGAGGGGCCCGAATACGCCGCCTTCCCGATGCAGTCCGATCTCTACGCGCGCTTCGCGCTCGGGGATCAGGTCTCACTCTACCTCGAAGGGGGCGTGCGGGGCGACACCCGTCCGGCCGACACGACGATCGGCGGCCGGCTCGACACGGTCAGCGACCGGCTGATGTCGCGGGAGCACTACCTGATGTTTCGCCCCAGCGCGACCGGCTTCTATCTGCGCGCCGGGCGATTCTTCGCGCCCTACGGGCTGCGGTTCGTCGAGCACACCTACTACGTCCGGCGGTACACCGGGTACGATCTCTACGACGAGACCTACACGCTCTCCGGCGGCTACGTCGGCGACGACTGGGAGCTGCACGCGTCGCTGTTCACGCCGCCTCCCACGAGCTTCCCGGACGCGCTCCAGTCGGTCGGGCTGCGCGAATCGGGGGGCGCGGTCTACGCCGAGAAACGGTTCGGCGCGATGTCGGCGGTGGCGCTGCAGACGCGCCTCGGCACCACCGGCGAGGCCTCGCGTTTCGAGGGCGGCGCCGTCGGCAAGCTGTGGCTCGAGCCGGCGCGGGTCCTGTTCCTCGGCGAGGCCGACTTCATCCGCGAACGGGTGAGCGCGGCGTCGTTCGGCGAAAACCAGTTCGTCTCCTACCTGGGCGCCACGTTTTTCCCGGTGCGGGGCCTCATGGCGGGCGTGGCCTACGAGCGCTATCAGGAAGACCTGTCGGTCGCGGCAACGGCGCGCAACGGGTTCGATGCGGAGGTGAACTTCTTCCCCTGGGCCCACTTCGAGCTGGTGCTGTTCGGGCAGTACCAGATCATCGGATCGGGCGCGGCCAGCGAGGGTCCCAAAGCGTCGCTCTTCATGCTCCAGCTTCATTACTATCTTTGAGGACGACCATGGCGAAGACAGGTCCCTTGGTCTTTGTGTTGCTCGCCGCCGCGCTGGCGTTCGGGGGGCTGGCGGCCGGCTGCAGCGCGCCGACGCCGGCGTCACCGTCGTACGAGGCGGACGTCCGACCGATCTTCATGGCCCACTGCGTCCGCTGCCACGGCGGAGGCGGCACGCTCAACGTGACCCATGTGCCGAGCGGGCCAGATGCGGCATTGCTTCCGGCCACCGAAAGCGCGCCCAACAACGGCTACCTCAATCAATTCTTCGATAGCGGCGACTGCACCCTTACCGACGCGGGCGCGCTCCCCACCACCTGCCATCGCGGAGCCCAGTCCGAGGCGACCAACGGGAACCTTCATATCTACTTGCACAGTGCGATCGTGATGCCACCGCCGCCGGCCCCGCGGCTCGACGATTGGGAGCTGAAGGTCGTCGACGCCTGGCTGGCCGCGAAGCCGCCCGTCTGCTCGAATTCCCCCACCCCCGACGCCGCCATCTGCCCCGCAGACGGCGGTCAGTAGACGGGCGGGCTACAACTCGCCGGGGTGCTCGTGGCCGCGCTCTTCGTGGCCGCGCTCTTCGTGGCGGCGCTCGCGCTGACGTTCACGGTGGTGGGCCCTGCGGCGGTGGGCGCCCCTTCGGTCCCGACCCTGGACGGTGGCCACGCCGGCCGCCTGGGCCGGGGGCGCAAAGGACGGGACGCCGGCGCCAATCGCCAGCAACAGGAGGATCTTCGGCAGGGTTCGCATGGATTCACCGATCATTTTTTCACGATCGCGGCGACCGCGCAACGGATCAGCCGCCGGTGGCGTGCGTGAGCGCGACTTCCGACAACACCAATTCGTACTGGGCCCGTGTCAGGTTGAGGCGCGCCTGGGTGAGGGCCGCCTGGGACTCGAGCAGGTCGGTCGTGGTGGCGGCGCCCGCCTTGAGCGCGGCGTCCGTCACCCGGTAGGCCTCCTCTGCGCTGGCGACGGCCTTCCCGGCGCTGTCGACCGCCCCGCGGGCCGCGTCGCCCTGGGCCAGGCTGGAAGACAGCTCCGCCTCGATCTGCCGCTCCAGCATCTCCCGATCCCGGCGCGCCGCGTCCGCCACCGCCAGGGCGGCCTGCCGCTGGTGCTCACCCGCGCCCCATTCCCAGATGGCCCACTGGGCCTTGAGCCCCACGAACGCGGAGTTCACCGGCGAAAACGGCTGGCCATAGAGCCGGAGGTAGGCCGCCTCGACGTCGACGTCGGGCAAGAGGGCGTAGCCCCGCGCGCTGGCTTGCCGGTCGGCGGCGGCGACCAGGTGCGCCTGCTGCGCGAGCTCGGGGCGGTGCGCCTGCGTCTGGGGGAGCAGGGTCGCGAGCGCCGGAGCGCCGGCCCGGGCGCGGGCACCATTCAGGCGCTCGGTGGGCTCGACCAAGGTCAGCTCGGCCGCGTCGGCCGGTCCGAGACCGATGGCGGCGAAGAGCCGGGCGCGCGACATCAGGGCCTGGCTGTGGGCCTCCAGGCCCTGCTGCTGGGCGTTCGCGACCGCGACCTCGATGCGCAGGAGATCCGCCTGTGTGATCACCCCGCTTTGCAGGCGCGCCTTGGCGACCGCGACCTGATCGGAGAGCTCGCGCACCGAGGACGACGCAATCTCTTCGAGCGCCTGCGCCTCGAAGATGCGCAGGAACTGGGTCTCGACCTCCTGCCGGACGTCCCCTTCGGCGGCTGCGATCTGCGCCCGGTCGGCCGCGCTCTGCTCGACCAGCGTTTCCCGCTCGTGGTTGGCGCGCAGGAGGCTCAGCACCGGCTGATCGGCCGACGCGACGAAGGTGTTGGTGGTCTGGTCGCGGACGGTGAAGGCCGCGCCCCCGAAGTTGAGCGCGAAGGGGGCGTTGTAGCGCTGAAACTCGTCGCTGACATGAATGGAGGGGAGCATCCGCCGGTCGGCGGAGGTGATCCCCTCCTCGCCGGCATGGGCCCGCTCGCGCGCGGCGGCCAGATGCGGGTTCGTGCGCAGCGCCAGCGCGACGGCATCGTCGATGGTAAGCGCGCGGGGAGCCGCCTTCGCGGCGGGTCCAGCGCCGACCGCGGTCGCGATGGCGACCAGTCCGACCAGGGAGATCCTCGCCATGGCTATTGCCTCACGTCGACGGTGACGTCCGCGGACAGGCCCGCGCGCAGGTTGACGCCGGCGGGTGGGTTGACCCAGGCGATGCGCACCGGAACCCGCTGCACGACCTTGACGAAGTTGCCGGTCGCGTTGTCGGCCGGCAGCAGCGAGAAGCTGGCGCCGGTGCCGCCGGAGAGGCTCTCGACCTTGCCCTCGAACTTGTGGCCGGGGAGGGCGTCGATCTCGATCTCGGCCGGCTGATCTTTGTGCATGAGCCCGACCTGGGTCTCTTTGAAGTTGGCGATGACGTAGGTGGTGGCCGGAACCAGCTCGATGAGCGGTTGGCCGATCGAGACGAGCTGCCCTTCGTGCACGGTCAGCTTCGACGCGTAGCCATCGGCGGGTGCCGCGATCTTGGTGTACCCGAGCTGCAGCTTGGCCAGCGCCAGCGCCGCTTCCGCGCTGCGCACCCGGGCGTTGGCGAGATCCGCGCTGGCGCGGGCGGCGGCGATCTGCGGCGCGACCGGCGCGCTCTGGCTCACCCGCCCACGGGCCTCGCCGACGCGACTCTCGGCGCCACGTCGCGCATCCTCGGACAGCGCGACCTGCGCCTCCGCCTGCGCCTTGGCGGCGCGCGCGCTGTCGAACGCGATCTGCGCGCCGTCGAGTTGCTCCTGGGTCACGGCGTTGGCCTGGCGGAGCGTCCGGGCGCGACCGAGATCGATCTCGGCCTTCCGGAGCTGCGCATCGGCGCGCGCGACGTCGGCGTGGGAGGCCGCCAACTGGGCGCCCGCGCTCTGCACGCCCGCGTTCGAACCGGTGAGCGCCGCGCGCGCCGTGGCCAGGCCGCCTTTGGAGGTCGCGTCGACGATCTGCACCTGCGCGTCGGCGACCGCCGCCTGGGCCTTGGCGATGGAGAGCTCCGCTTCGGCTTGCTGCGCGCGGGCGTCGTAATCGGCGGGATCGATCTCGACCAGGAGATCGCCGCGCTTGACCAGCGTGTTCTCGAGGACATGAACGCGGGTCACGGCGCCGGCCACCCGGGTCGCGATCGGTACCGTGTCGGCGGCGACCTGCGCGTCGTCGGTCCCTTCGCGCCCAGCGGTCATCTTGTTGTAAAGGCCGATCGCGGCGACCGCGAGGACGGCGATGATGCCGAGAATCAGGAAGGGCCGGCGCCGCTTGGGCGGCGTGTCGGGCTTGTCCGACGGAACGACTATTGCCGGCGCTGCGGATGGCGCGGCTTGGGTGGCCGGAGCGGCTTGAGCCGCTTGCGCGGATGGTGCCGCTTGCGCGGACGGAGATCGACTGCTGGGTTGCGTGGCGGGTTCCATGTTTTCTGTTCTCGCTTTGGTGACGGCTTTTCTGGGTATCTAGTGGAGATCGACGCGCTTGGTGCGCGAACCGGCGGGGGGTTTTAGCAAAAGCGCGAACGGGATGACGAACAGGAAGGCGACCCCCGCCAGGACGAACATCCGTTCGAAGGCGAGCAGCATCGCCTGACGGGTGAGCATGCCGTCGAGGACGCGCCCGGCGGTCTCCCGCGCCGCGCCCGGATCGAGGCCGCGGGCGACGAGGCCAGACTGAATGCCCCCGAGACGCTGCATCACCTCGGGCCGGCCCGCCACCAGGTGCGCGACCAGGCCGACCCGCGCGCTCTGGACGAAATGCGGAAGCAGGGTGGCGAAGGCCGCCAGCCCCAGCGAGCCGCCGATCTGACGCAGCAGCGAGTTGAGCCCGGTCGCGTCGGTCATCCGGTAGCGCGGGATGCTGGCCAGCGCGACGGTGGTGAGCGGGACGAACAGCGCCGCGAAGCCGAAGCCCTGCAGGATGATCGCCGCCACCACCGAGTGGCTGCCGGTTTCCAGGGTGTAGTGCGACATCTCGTAGGCGCTGAGCGCGACCAGCACGACGCCCATGATCACCAGGATCCGCGGCTGAACGTAGTTGTAGAGGCGCCCCACCAGCGGGATCGCCACCATCATGGCCAGCGCGCGGGGCATGAGCGCCGTGCCCGCCTGGACCGCCGAGAACCCGAGCAGCTGCTGCATGAAGAGCGGCAGCAGGAAGGTGATCGACATGAGGATCGCGAACATCATCGCCCCGATGATCGTCCCCGAGAGAAACACCCGATCCTTGAACAGCGACAGATCGACCGCGGGTACGGGGGCCGTCAGCTCGCGGATCACGAAGGCGGTCAGCAGGAAGATGGCCGAGAAGGTGGTCACCGCGATGGCGGTCGAGGAGAACCAATCGTTGCGGCTCCCCTCTTCGAGGACGTACTGGAGCGAGGCCAGGCCGGTGGTCATCAGCAGGACGCCCTGCCAGTCGAGGTTCTTGCGCTGCTCGGCGGCGCGGGCGTGATTCGCGGCGCGGATGTCCTCCGGCTCGTGCACGAAGCGGGTCACCATGAAGATGCCCAGCAGGCCGACCGGGATGTTGATGTAGAAGATCCAGGGCCAGGCCAGGTTGTCGATGATGTAGCCGCCCAGCACCGGCCCCGCGGCGGGACCGACGACGACGGCCAGCCCGAAGAGGGCCATGGCCATCCCCTGCTCCTCGGGCGGGAAGGTCTGGCGCAAGATGGCCTGCTCGGTCGGTTGCAGCGCGCCGGCGCCCATCCCCTGCAACGCGCGGCACGCGACCATCATCGGAAGCGAGCGGGCCAGGCCGCACAGGGCAGAGCCGAGCAGAAACAGGCCCAGCGAAAACAGATAGACGCGTTTTTGGCCGAAGAAACGACCCAGGAACGCGGTGAGCGGCATCACGACCACCGTCGCGATCACGAAGCCGGTGGTGACCCAGGTCATCTCCTCGACGGTGGCGCCCAGTGAGCCGGAGAGGTGGGGCGTCGCGACCGCCACGATCGAGGTGTCGATGGCGCCCATGAGCGTCCCGAAGGTCACCGACAGCGTGACCAACCACTTGTTGACCGGCGCGCGCGCCGGCGCGGACACGAAGCTCGCGACGGAGGCGGTCACGCGCCGACCCCACCCAGGAACGCCGACAGCAAGCGATCTACTTCGACCGAGAGGCCTTCGCCCATCCCCAGCACCACGTCGCGGATGACCAGCGCGCGCATCATCCCGATCAGGAAGAAGGACGCCAGATCGGCGAGCTCGGGGCGGACCGCCTTTTCCTTGACCCCCTGAACCATCACCTTCTCGGCGCGGGCGTGAATCTCGCGCATCTTCGTCTTCATTTTTCCCCAGGCGTGCGGGAACGTCTGCTGGTAGCGGCCGGTCTCGCCTTGCAGGACGATCTGGATGAACTTTCGGTGCCGATCCCAGTAGCCGAGCTGGGCGACCAGCAGCATCCGCAGGCGCTCGCGAAACGGGCGGCCGGCGCCCGCGCGCAGCGCCGCGTCCATGTCGGCCAGCATCTCGGCGAAGCGGGCGTCCATCAGGCCGGCCAGGAGGGCCTCGCGGTCTGCGAAATGGTTGTAGAGCGTCCCGACCGACACGCCGGCCCGGGTCGCGATCTCGCCCATGTGCGCCGCGTGCAGCCCGGCGTCGGCGAACACCTCCTCGGCCGCCGCCAGCACCGCCTGCACGGTGGTCTCCCGGAACCGCTCGCGCAGGCTCTGGGGTTGTGGTTCATCTAATGAACGGCGGTTCATATATTGAACAGATTGTGACGGGGGGTGGGTGTTGTCAACCCGATCTCCCGATTTGATGCTCAGCCGGGCCCGGGGTTCCACGCCAGGCCGACGAAGGTCGGCTCGGGAACCAGCGTCACCCCGAACCGCGTCCGGACGGTGTCGCGGATCTCGCGCGCCAGGGCCACCAGCGCGGCGGTGGTGCCGCCGCCGTGGTGTACCAGGGCCAAAGTGTGCGCGCCGGAGACGCCCACCGCGCCACGCCTCAGCCCCCTCGGCCACCCCGACCGCTCGATGAGCCAGGCCGCCGACAGCTTGACCTGGCCCCCGCCGGCCGGCCAGCTCGGCATCTCGGCGGCTGCGTCGACCTCGCCCTCCGCCACGGCACGCGCGCCCACCGCTGCAGCTTCGGCGGCACCCAGGACCGGATTCATGAAGAAGGAGCCGACGCTGCGTCGGTTCGGATCGTCGGCGGTGATGAGCATGGATTTCTTCCCGCGCAGGGTCAGCACGAGGCTTCGCGTGTCGGCGAGCGTTGGCGGTTCGCGCCCGGCCAGGGCCTCGCCGAGCTCCCGGTAGCGCACGGTCGGCGCGCCGCGCGGGCGGAGAGCGAAGGTGACCGCCAGGACCACGAAGCGCGCCGGCTCGCGTTTGAAGAGGCTGTCGCGGTAGCCGAACGCGCAGTCCGCCGGCGCCAGTTCGCGGATTCGCCAGCTCCCGCGCTCGACGACGCGCACACCGCGGATGGTATCGGCGACCTCCTGGCCATAGGCCCCCACGTTTTGAATGGGGGTCGCCCCGACCAGTCCGGGAATCCCGGAGAGACATTCGAGGCCGGCCAGATCGCGGGCGACCGTCTCGGCCACCAGATCGTCCCAGGGCTCGCCGGCTGCGGCGGTGAGCGCGACCTCGCTCGAGGTCGGGGTCGTCTCGAACCGCCGCCCGCGCGTGCGGATTCGAATCGCCAGCCCCGCGAAGCCCGCGTCGGCGACCACCAGGTTGGACCCACCGCCCAGGATCAGGATCGGCAGCCCGCGCGCGTCGGCCCAGCGCAGGGCCGCGACGACAGCCGCTTCGTCGGCGGCGTCGACGAAATGCCGCGCGCGCCCGCCGAGCTCCAGCGTCGTGAGCGGCCCAAGCGGGACGTCGTCGCGGATCTCGATTGCCACGCTTGGAGGATACGCCGTTGCCGCTATCATGGGCGCGTGCCAGGGCGATCCGCCGCTTTCAGCCGCCCGCCGTCGCCGTGGTTGGGGGCGGGGGCGCTGGCGGGGGCGCTGGCGTTGGCGCTGGCGGCCTGCTCGACGACGCACGCGGTGAGGCCGCTCGGGCGCGGCAACGCGGCGCTCAACGCCTCGCTGGGCGGACCGCTGGTGCAGGTGGGCGGCGTCGACATCCCGGCGCCCATCCTGACCCTGGGCGGCGCTTACGGCCTGCGCGACGATCTGGAGGTGACCGCGCACGCCGACGCCACGGCGGGGCTCTACGGCGATCTACACCTCGAGCCGGGCGTCGCCTACCACCCGCTCATCCGCCAGGGGGGCCCGGTTCCCACGATGACCGTCGCCGGGTCGGTTCACCTGATCACAGATTTCGACGCCGCCCGGGTGTACCCGCAGATCACCTTGGCCGCCGCCTGGCGGGTGCGACACCGGCACCTGATCTACCTCGGGGTGGACAACGCGGTCGGATTCGGCTCGCCGACCCGCGTCCTCATCGGGCCGCTGTGCGGCGGTGAATTGCGGGTCGGCCGCTTCGGCCTCACGCTGGAAGCGAAGTGGCTGGCCCCGTATTACGACGTCGCGCCGACCGCGCCCACCTGGATCTCGCCCGACAGCCACGGCTACCTGAGCGTCCTTTTCGGCGTCACGCGCTACCTGGGGGAGACGCCGTGACGCGGTTCTTCGGGCCGTCTCGCCGGGAAGCGGCCGCGCGTGGGTGGCTCGCGCTCGCGCTCGGCGCGGCGGTCCTCTCCGGCGCCTGTCACCGCGAGACGCTGGACAGCTTCTTCTACGATCCGCTGCCGGCGCCGGCGGGCGGCTACCAGCTTTCGACCGCCGTCATCCCGAGCTATCAGACGCTGACCATCCCCACCCCCGACGGCGAGACGCTCAACGGCGCCTTCATTTCGTCGTCCGGGCGGCGGGCGGACATCACCGTCATCTACTTCCACGGACAGAGCAACAACCTCGGCACCACCTGGCCGCGCCTCGAATACCTCTACCCGCTCGGCTACAACCTGGCGATGGTCGACCCGCGCGGCTATGGCCTGTCGACCGGGACGCCGACCGAGGCGGGCCTGCACATCGACGAGGTCGCCATCCGCGCCGCGGTCCTCGCGCTCCCGGGCGTCGACCCCGCCAAGGTGGTCGACTACGGCCGCTCGCTGGGATCGGGGCTGGCGATCGATCTCGCCTTCACCGACACGCCGGCGGTCCTGATCACCGAATCGGCCTTCGCGTCGATCGCCTCGTTTGTAAACGACGCGACGTACGTCGACTTCCCCAGCTCGTTCGTCTCGCAGAGCTCGTGGGACAACCTCGGCAAGGTGCCGTCGATCCCGTCGCCGTATCTGCTCTTTCACGGGACGGCCGATCTCTACGTCGACCCGAAGTACTCGCAGGAGCTGGCCGCCGCGCACACGCCGGCGGGAATCACCCAGCTCATTCTGGTTCCCGGCGCCGACCACGACGACGTTCCCGAGACGATGGGGCTCGACGCCTACCGCGCGGCGATCCAGACCTTCGTCGAGACGGCGCTCCCGGCGCCATAGCTTCGTGGACCAGACACCCGACTCGGTCGGCCGTCATCCCGATCTGGTCTTGAAGATGATCCGGCCGAAGCAGCTCGGCCAGGCCCTGCGCCGGAGCTTCGCCTCTGCGACATGGATCCGTAGATCGAACGCGGGTCGTCAGCCACCTGTCGATTGACCGCCGGCGTCCATTGGCTCCAGTGATGGTCCCGCGGCGAGGTAGCAGCCGCAGCCGCCTAACACTGCCGTGAACTGAATGTGGAAGACGTCGGTGACGCCGCTGCTGTAGGTGATACGGGCAGTACATGTTCCGGGACCCAGGCGCGAGACCAAGACACGCGCGGGCGGCGGGTCGAAGGTCGCGGAGCACGGGCCGTCGGCGGCTATGCTCGAAACGCTCACCGCGTCGGACAGAATGTAGATGGCGGTCGACGCGGACGAGCTGGACGAACAGTTGTCGCACCCGCTTGCCGGGCAATTGCAGCCTCTGTCGGCGCAGCCCGCGACGGCGGCCATGAGGACCACCGCAACACACAAGATCGCCTTTCGCATCGTTAGCCTCCGGTAAGTTAGGATCGGTAGTCTACCTTTGGCGCTTGCAGTAGGCCGCCGAATCGCAAGGTCGGCCCGGCCAGCCTCACGGGGCAGAGCTGGGATTCGATTCAGGTGGCGACGGCGTACGAGAGCCGGGCCGTGGTCGCGGTCCGGCTCACTCAGGCCTTGGTCTTCGCGATCTCCGTCGCGAACAGGCGGGCGTGGGCGTAGATCGAGAGCTGGGGGTTGACGCCCAGGCTGGTCGGGAAGATCGAGCCGTCGACGATCCAGAGGTTTTCGATGGCGTGGTGGCGGCCGCGCGAATCGACCACCGAGCGGCCCGGATCGTCGCCCATCGCCGCGCCGCCCATCTGGTGGGCGGAGAACATCGTGTGCTGGTTGGGCCCGAACGGCGCCGCCGCGATCTGGGCCAGGTCGCCCTCGCCGCGGATCACGATCGGCGTCTCGTGCAGCGTCATCACCTCGCGCGCGCCGGCGGCCAGCTGCACCCGGGCCATGTCGGCGAGCGCGGAGACCGCTGCCTCGCGCAGCGACGCGTGCAGGGGATAGTGCAGCTTGACGCGGCCGTCGCCGTTGACCTCGACGCCGCCGCCCGGATCGTCGTGGTGGCCGTCGATGAGCAGCGCGATCGTCGCCTGCACGTGGGGAAGCCGCTCCATGAGCCGGCGGTGGCTGTCGCCGAAGCCCGGCAGGGCCAGCGCGCCCAGCATCGGGTGAATCGGCGCGGTCTCGAAGAAGTAGCCGACCTGCGCGCCGCGATCGGCGAAGTGGTGAACCGCCACCGACTGCGGCGGCCCGTAGAACGCCTCGATGGGCTGGTCGTAAAACGAGATCAGCGGCACCGTCGGGTGCAAGAAGGTGCGGCGCCCGACCTGGCCGCTGTCGAGGCCAGTCTTGGATCGCAGCAGCAGCGCGGGCGTGTTGATGGCGCCGGCCGCCAGCACGACGCCGCGGCGCGCGTAGGCGACCAGACGGGCGCGCGGCCTGTCGCTGGCGCGGTCGAGCACGTCGGCGGTGACGGCCCGGACCCGGCCGCGATCGCTCTCGACCAGCTTCACGCGGCAGTCGGCGAAGACCTGGGCGCCGGCCGCGACGGCGTCGGCCAGATACGTCGTGCGCGCCGAGCGCTTGGCATCGAGGGGGCAGCCCATGCCGCAGTACCCGAGCCGCGCGCAGCCTTTGACGCTGCGGCGAATCAGCTCCGGCTGCCACCCGAGCTTGGCGGCGCCTTCCATCAGCTTGCGGTTGTTGGCGTTGACGTCGTCGGGGTTGCCGGGGCCGATGTCGAGGCGCTTTTCGACCGCGTCGAAGTGGGGCGCCAGCGTGGCCGCGTCGAGGCCGCGCACGCCGTGCCGCTCGGCCCACAGGCGCAGCGTCGGTTCGGGCGTGCGGAAGGACGAAGTCCAGTTCACCGTCGTGCCGCCGCCGATCGACCGCCCCTGCAAGATCAGGATCGCCAGATCGTCGGTGGTGCGGTTGCCGTGGTCTTGGTAGAGGGCCGGGTAGGCCCAGGACTCCTGCATGTTGAAGTCGCGCTTGGTGTAGTGCCCGCCCTCTTCGAGGACCGCGACCTTGGCGCCCGATTCGGCCAGCACAGCGGCGGCCACGCTGCCCCCGGCGCCGCTGCCGACGACGACGTAGTCCACCTCGATCGACGACAGCTCCGGCAGATCGGCGCCGTCGACGATCCGCCCGGGCCCGCTCATCCGGGCACCCGCGGGACGATCGTCGGCGAGGTCGGCGAGGTCGGCAACTGCGGCAACTGGGGAACCTCGGGCGGCCCCGGGTACCCCACCAGCGCGTAGATCTCGGGCGACGAGTAGTAGGTCGCCTGGGCCAGGCGCTTGATCGCCTGATAGCCGCTGCGCAGGAGCGCGAACCGCGAGCGCCGCCACGCCTCGAGGCGCGCGTCCTGGTCGGTGGCGGACGCGCGCGTGAACGGCCGCGGCGAGCCAGCCACGATTGCCCCCACGACGCCGCTCTCGAAGAGCCGCAGCAGCCGTCGGAAGTCGCTGCCCATGTCGGCGTGCACCTGCGCCATCAGCGCGTCGATCTTTCCCGCGCAATCGACGGCTTCGGCGGTCGGCCAGCGCGGGCCCGCGCCGTCGCCCGGCGCCAGCCGCGCCGCAGCCGCCGCGAGGACCGCGTACTCGTCGTCGGACAGCAGGCGCAGGGGCCCACGCGGTTGCCGCCGCAGCGTCGATCGAAACGCAAACGGCAGCGCGCCGGCGCAGACCAGCAGGCCGCCGCCGAGGAGACCTCGCTTCAAGAAGCGGCGCCGATCGAGGCGCGCTGATTTGCCCTGCGTTCCCGGCACGCGCCGAGCCTACCAGGCGGCTACCCGCGGCGCGATGCGGCCGCGCGGACCGGCACGAAGATGTGATCGGGCACGCCGCCGCTCGGCAGCGTCGCCTGCAGGGCGCCGTGATCGAACACCCATAGCGATCCGGGCTGGCCGATCTGCCAGGTCTCGTCGCGCGTCAGCGGCTCGGTGGCGACCACCGCGATCCGATCCTTCGCCGTGGTCACCGCCGAGAAGTCGATCTGGATCTCCGCGTCGCGCAACGTGGCGCGACCGAAGGGAGACTCGCGAATGATGTGGCAGAGCTGCGTCCCGCAGCGCGCGTAGAGGTGCTGCCCGTCGGCGAGCAGGAAGTTGAACTTCCCCTCGGCGCCCAGCTCGGCGCCCAGCTTGGCGACGAGGCTCCAGAGCCGGCGCGGGCTCTTGGGGTAGCCGGCCGGGAAGGCCGACCGGAGCTGCTCGATCATCCAGCAGAAGGCGTGCTCGCTGTCGGTGTCGCCCACCGGCTCTTCGATCCGCAGCGGCCGGTCCTTGATCCGCGGCAAGGTCCCGTTGTGGGCGAACACCCAGTCCCGCCCCCACAGCACGCGCTTGAAGGGGTGGGTGTTCTCGATGCAGGCCCGTCCGCGCGTCTTCTTTCGGACGTGCGCCACGGCGAGCAGCGTCTTGATCGGGTTCTTTCGAATGAACTCCGCCATCGCGCTCTCGCAGGCGGGCGTCGGCTCGAGGAAGCTGCGCGCGAATTTCCCCTCGTAGAGCGCGAGGCCCCAGCCGTCGGCGTGCGGGCCGGTTTTTCCGCCGCGGAGCGCGAACCCCGTGAACGAGAAGACGATATCCGTGGGGAGGTTGCACTCCATCCCCAGAAGCTCGCACATGGGCCGATTGTACATGAACGATTCGAGCCGGCGCCCTCGGTGGTCCCATGTACAATCGACGCATTCCCATGGGCGGTGGTCCACTCGAGGCGCCGAGGCCCGTCGCTCTTCCCTGGTGGGCGTCGCCGCGCGGCGCGGCCGCCATCGTCGGCGTGGTGGCGATTGTCGCCTACGCCCGCTCGCTGGCCAACGAATTCACCTACGACGAGGGGCTGGTCATCCTGGGGGCGCAGCGCTTCCTGCAGTCGGCCTCCTTCGGGACGCTGTTTTCGCCCAGCTACTTCTCCGGCAGCCTGGAAGGGACCTGGCGCCCGGTCTGCACCTTCACGTACATGCTCGACGCGCTGGTCTCGATGCACCCGGCGGTGTTCAAGGCGGACAGCTTGCTCTGGCACGTTGCGGCCGCCTGGCTGGTAATGTCTCTGGCGCGCCGCCTCTTGCCGGAAACGCGCCGCCGCTACGCCATCGTGGCCGGCCTGCTGTTTGCGCTCCATCCGGTCACGGCCGAGACCGTCGACAACGCGTCGTTTCGGGAGGACGCCCTGGTCACGGTCTTCACGCTGGCGACGCTGATCCTGGCCCTCGACGGGCGCCGGAAGCTGGCGCTCCTCACCTTCGCGCTGGGGCTGCTGTCCAAGGAGTCTGCCGTGATGGCCCCCGCGCTGCTGCTGATCCTGCGGTTGGGCCGGTTCGACGGCGCGCCGTCGCGTCCGTTCCGGGCCGCCTGCGCTGTCCTTCTACGCGAGATGGCTCCCTTCGGCCTGATCGCGCTCGGCTACCTGGCGCTGCGCTTTGGTCCCATGCGCCTGGCCGGGACCTACGCCCAGTATCCGGGCGGGACCTTCGCCGGCACCTTGATCGGCCTGCCCGCGATCTGGGCGCACGACCTCCGGTTGCTGGTCTGGCCCTGGCCGCTGTGCGCCGACTATACCGGCTACTTCCGGTTCGGCGTCCAGCCCTGGGGACCCGTGCTGGGCGCCGGCGCCTTGGTCCTCGGCTATCTGGGCCTGGCGGTCCTCGCGTTGCGCCGCGGGGCCCGCGTGGTGGCGCTGGGTCTGGGCTGGTTTCTCCTGACGCTGCTGCCGGTGTCGAACCTCCTGCCCATCCCCATCCCGGCCGCGGAGCGATTCCTCTATCTGCCCCTGGTCGGGATCGCGCTCGCCGCGGCCTCGTCGTTCGGATGGCTCATGGAGCGGCTCGCGAACCCGCCCGCGGCCAGCAGGCGGCGCCTGGCCGTCGGCCTGGGGACGGGGCTGCTGCTGGCCTTCGCGGTGGTGCTCCAGCTACGCCACGGCGACTGGCGCGACGACCAGACCCTCTGGCTCGCCACCACCGCCGTCAACCCGCGCTCCTGCGGTGCGCAGAGCGCGGTGGGCGGAGGCCTCCTGAGCCGCGGGATGGCCTCCGGCGAGCACGACATCTTGATCGCCTCCGCCGCCCGGGAGGAGCTGGCCCTGTCGCTCTGCCCCGACGACAGCGATCCGTTTCGCGCCGCGGCCGCCTACACCCGGCTCGGCGCTGCCCGCGCCCTGCTCGACGATCGGGCCGGTGCCCGGGAGGCTCTGGGCCGCGCGATCCGGCTCAACCCGCGCTATCCGCTCCCGGTGGCCTGGCTCGGGTTTCAGGCCTATCGCGAGGGGGACATGAACACCGCCGCGGTCCTCCTCAAGCACGCCATCATCGACCTCGGCCCCCCCGATGCCACCGTCTCCGCGGTCGCCCAGCTCTACGTCGACCGGATCTGACCCGCCCCCGGCCCTGGGGTGGTGCGCGGGGGCCCCCGGCGCTGTTGACAGGCTCGCGCGTTTCTCTTAGTTTCGCGGCGGCTTAGCCACCCATGCCGCTCGAGTTTTCAGCGCAATCGAAGCAGCAGGTCGCCCGGCTGCTTTCGCGGTATCCGACCAAGCAGGCGGCTCTGTTGCCCGTGCTTCACATCGCCCAGGAGGAGTTCGGGCATCTCCCCGACGACGCGATCGAGCTGGTGTCCCGGACGCTGGACGTCTCGCCGGCCCACATCTTCGGCGTCATCACCTTCTACACGATGTTCCACCGCGAGAAGCAGGGGCGGAACGAGCTGATGGTCTGCACCAACATCTCGTGCATGCTGCGAGGCGGGTACGACATCCTCAAGCACATCGAGACCCGCCTCGGGATCAAGGCGGGCGAGACCACAGCCGACGGGGCCTTCTCGATCGTGGAAGAGGAGTGCCTGGCGGCCTGCGCCAACGCCCCCATGATGATCTGCGGCGAGAAGTACTTTCTCGATCTGACGCCCGCCAAGGTCGACGCGGCGCTGGACGACATGCGCCGGCGCTGGAAAGAGACGCAGCAGGGCACGGCGGCCGACGCGCGAACCCTCATCGGCATGGGCCCGGGCGGCAAGGTCTGAGGACCATGGGGATTTCGTAATGGGGATTTCGTAATGGGGACGCCGTAATGGGTACCTGGCAGGACGCCATGGGCGTCAAGATCGTCACCAAGGGCTTCGGCGTTCCCGGGAGTCACAAGCTGTCGGTCTACACCCAGCGGGGCGGTTTCCAGGCGTTCCCCAAGGCGCTCACCTGGCAGCCGTCGGCGCTCACCGACGAGGTGAAGAAGTCGAACCTGCGTGGGCGCGGGGGCGCTGGCTTTCCCACCGGGATGAAGTGGTCGTTCATCCCCAAGGACGCCAAGCTCACCTATCTGGTCGTCAACGCCGACGAGTCCGAGCCGGGGACCTGCAAGGACCGCGAGCTTTTGGCCTACGATCCCCACCTGCTGATCGAAGGGATGCTGATCGCGTCCTACGCGCTCGGCTGCAAGCACGCCTACATCTACATTCGCGGCGAGATGATGCGGGAGGCGCGCATCGTCCAGGAAGCGATCGACGAGGCCTACGCGGCCGGGTGGCTGGGCAAGGATCACCCGGCGGCGGGCGGCGGCGGCACGTTCAAGCTGGACGTCACCCTCCACCGCGGCGCGGGCGCCTACATCTGCGGCGAGGAGACGGGCCTGCTCAACTCGCTCGAGGGCAAACGCGGGTGGCCGCGGCTCAAGCCGCCGTTCCCGGCGATCAAGGGCCTGTTCGGCGCGCCGACGGTGGTCAACAACGTCGAGACCATCATGAACATCCCCGAGATCATCACCCGGGGGGGCGAGTGGTTCGCGGCCCTCGGGACCGGGAAGTCGGGTGGAACGCGGATCGTGTGCGTGTCCGGACACGTGAACAAGCCGGGCGTCTTCGAGCTGCCGATGGGGATCCCGTTTCGCGACATCATCTACGACGTCTGCGGCGGGATTCCCAACGGCCGGGTCCTCAAGGGCGTGATCCCGGGCGGCAGCTCGATGCCGCCTCTCGACGCGTCCGAGATCGACGTCCCCTGCGAGTTCGACGCGCTCATGAACGACCCGCGCATCAAGGACGTCGAGGTGAAGCCCGGCGTGCCGTTCGATCTGGGCGGCGGGCGACGGCTCAAGTCCATGGCCGGCTCGGGCGGCATCGTCGTGTTCGACGACCAGACCGACATCGTGGCGCTCTGCGCGCGCATCATGGCGTTCTACGCCCACGAGTCGTGCGGCCAGTGCACGCCCTGCCGCGAGGGCTCGGGGTGGTTGGCCCGCCTCTGCACGCGCCTGGCGCGCGGCGAAGGCGAAGCGGGCGACGTCGAGCTGCTCGCCAACATCGCCAACGGCATCGGCGGCAACACCATCTGCGCGCTGGGCGATGCGGCGGCCTGGCCGATGCTCGGGTTTCTCACCAAGTTCCGCGCCGACTTCGAGAGCCGCGTGAAGGCCGCCGGCACGGCCCCTTTGCACAAGAGCTTGCCCAAGTCGGTGGAGGGCGCAGCGTGAGCGCCGGCGGAGCCACCACCGTCGATATGGTCGTCTTCGGGGTGCTGGCCACGCTGACCACGTTCTTCGCGCTCTTCACCATCACCCGCCGCAACCCGGTCACGGCGGTCATGTCGCTGGTGGCGACCTTCTTCTGCCTGGCGGGGATCTACGCCTCGCTGTCGGCCCACTTCCTGGCCGTGATCCAGGTCTTGGTCTACGCCGGCGCGATCATGGTGCTCTTCATCTTCGTGATCATGATCTTGAACCGCGAGGAGGTGGCGCCCTTCTCGCTCCGTCCCTTGCGCGTGCTGGGCGTGCTGGCCGGCGTCTACCTGCTCGTGAAGATCATCGACGTCGTGACCGTCGGTCTTCCCGAGGCCGTGCCGGGCGCCGCGCCCGACGGTTTCGGGACGGTCGCCGCCATCGGCGACGTGCTGTTCCGGGACTTTCTCTACCCCTTCGAGTCGATCTCGGTGCTGCTGCTGGTCGCCATCGTGGGCGGCGTGGTGGTCTCGCGCTCGCACCAGAAAGAGGTGGCCGCGGTGGAGGCCCACGACTACCGGCACCAGATCGAGGAGCTGGCCCACCACGACTATCCCGGCGAGCCCCCGGCGCCCGCGGCGCCCGAAGGATACCACTAGCCGCCATGCCGACCACCTACTACCTGGTCCTATCCTTCGTGCTGTTCCTGATCGGGACGGCCGGGGTGCTGCTGCGGCGAAACGCGCTCATCGCGCTCATGGGGATCGAGCTGCAGCTCAACGGCGGCAACCTGGCGATGCTGGCGTTCTCGCGTGAGCTCGGCGACCTCAAGGGGCACGTCTTCGCCTTCATCATCATCGCGCTGGCGGCCGCCGAAGCGGCGGTCGGCCTCGCCATCCTGGTCGCGCTCTTCCGCGGCCGGCAGACCGTCAATCTCGACGAAGCCACCTTGATGAAGCGCTGAGGGAGACGCCGCCGTGACCTTCAACCTTCGCCTGATTCCGCTGCTCCCCTTCCTGGGGGCGGCGATCCTGATGCTGTTCGGGCGCAAGTGGAAGCGCGACACGGTTCTCATCGTCGCGGCCGGCGCCATCGCGGGCTCCTGCCTGGTCGCCTTCGACGCGTTCTTCACCGCCCTGCCCCGCGCGGCGGCCGGCGGCGGCCTGCACGACGTGGTGGGGACCTGGATCGCGGCCGGCAGCCTCAAGGTCGATCTGGCGTTTCGGATGGACGCGCTGTCGGGTCTGCTCTGCCTGATCATCACCTTCATCGGGTTTTTGATTCACCTCTATTCGTCGGGCTACATGGAGCACGACCCCGACTACCCGCGCTTCTTCGCCTACCTGAATCTGTTCTGCGGCTCGATGCTGGTGCTGGTGCTGGGCGACAGCCTGCCGGTCATGTTCATCGGCTGGGAGGGGGTGGGCCTGTGCAGCTACCTGCTGATTGGGTTTTGGTACACCTCGAACGCCAACGCCGACGCCGGCAAGAAGGCGTTCATCACCAACCGGATCGGCGATCTCGGCTTTCTGATCGGGATGTTCCTGCTCTACCAGTACACCGGCTCGCTCAATATCCCGGAGATCACGGCGGCGGCCCAGGGCGGCGGGGCGCTCATGCAGCCGCTGTGGGGCGCGACCGTCGCCTTCTGGGCGGCGCTGTTTCTTTTCGTTGGCGCCACCGGCAAGTCGGCGCAGCTCCCGCTCTACGTCTGGCTGCCCGACGCGATGGCCGGCCCGACGCCCGTCTCGGCCCTCATCCACGCCGCCACCATGGTGACCGCCGGCGTCTACATGGTGGCGCGCATGCACGCCGTGTATCTGCTCACGCCCGGGGCGATGGCGATCGTCGCGATTGTTGGCGCCCTCACCGCGCTCTTCGCGGCGATCATCGGGTTCGCGCAGAACGACTTCAAGAAGGTGCTCGCCTATTCGACCATCAGCCAGCTCGGCTTCATGTTCGCGGGCGTGGGGACCGGCAACTTCGACGCTGGCGTTTTTCACCTTTTCACCCACGCCTTCTTCAAGGCTGGCCTCTTCCTTTGCGCCGGCTCGGTCATGCACGCGATGGGCGGCTCCGGCGACATCACGATCATGGGGGGGCTGCGCAAGAAGGTCCCCTGGACCCACGGCGTGTTCTTCGTCTGCTGGCTCGCGATCTGCGGCGTGCCATTCTTCTCGGGCTTCTTCTCCAAGGATTCGATCATCGGCGGCGCCTTCGGCACCGAGATCTTCGACGCGGCCATCAATCCGCTGGCCGGCGAGCATTTGGCCTGGGTCGGCAAGGCGGTCGGGGTGGTCCTGATGCTGGCGGCGCTCGGCACCGCGTTCTACATGTCGCGCCTGTACTTCCTGGTCTTCTCGGGCAGCGAGACCCGCGCCTCCGACGAGATCAAGCACCACATCCACGAGTCGCCGGGCGCTATGGTCGGGCCGCTCGTGGTGCTGGCCATCGGCGCGGCCCTGGGGGGCTTCATCGGCTTGCCCGGCGGTCTCCTCGATCACCCCGAGTGGAACCTGCTGGCGGATCGTCTGCGGCCGGTCCTCGGTCCCGAGATGGAGATCTCGCGCGCGATGGAGATCGGCTTCATGGTCGGCTCGGTCGTGCTGGCGCTGGGCGGCATCGGCCTCGCCTATCTCTTCTACGGCGGCGGGTATCGTGAGCCCGCCCGCAAGTTCGCCGCCGCGGCGCCCCGCTTCGTCCAATTGGTGCGCGACAAGTTCCGCATCGACGAGCTCTACGGCTTTCTGATCATCCGGCCCGTCAAGGCCATCGCCAAGGGGATCTTCTTCGTCGTCGATCGGATCTTGATCGACGGCTTCCTGGTCGGGGGTTTGGCCTGGGTTGTCGATCTCGTGGGCTCGATTGCCCGCTGGTTGCAGGGGGGCGACGTGCAGCGCTACATGGCGGTGTTCGCGATCGGCGTCGCGGCGATCGCGTACCTCGCCACACAGCCAATGCACACGTTCTTTTCGAATGCCCTCAAGGTCACGGTGAACGGCCTGACGGTCGACGTCGATGCCCACCGCGGATCCATAGCGGCCAATCGGGTCCTCGATTACAGCTTCGATTTCGACGACGACGGCAAGCCCGAGGTCACCGGCGTGGCGTCTGGCGCGCATCACGTCTATCCCCAGCCCGGCACCTACACCGTCCGCGTCAAGGTGAAGGACCCCAGCTGGGGGACCAGCAGCACGCTCACGCAGAAAGTGGAGGTGCGCTGATGGGTCTGCTCGGGTGGGTGACGCTGCTGCCGCTCTTCGGCGCCGCGCTGATTCTGCTGGTGCCGCAAGAAGAGGAATCGATCCACCGCGGCCTGGGGCTGCTCACCGCGATCGTGACGTTCGTCGTGTCGCTGCTGATGTTGAGCGGCTTCGACGCCGGACAGGCCGGCTTTCAGCTGGAGGTCAACCGGAGCTGGATCGCGCCGCTCGGGATCCGTTTTCACCTGGGCGTCGACGGGATCTCGCTCTGGCTCGTGATGCTGACGACCTTCCTCATCCCGGTCACGCTGCTGTCGCCGCAGGCGATCGGCATCCGCAACATCCGCGTCCGCGAGTTCACCGCCGCCATGTTGATCCTCGAGACCGGCATGATCGGGGCCTTTCTGGCGCTCGACCTGTTCGTCTTCTACGTCTTCTGGGAGCTGATGCTCATCCCGATGTACTTCATCATCGGGATCTGGGGCGGCGAGCGGCGCTTTTACGCCGCGATCAAGTTCGTGATCTACACGCTGGTCGGCTCGCTGCTCATGCTGGTCGCGATCCTCTACCTCTACGCGCAGTTCCACGCCGCCACCGGCGGCTACAGCTTCGACTATGCGCAGTTGTCGCACCTGAGCTTGCCGGCCAGCGCGCAGATGTACTGCTTCTTCGCCTTCGCGCTGGCCTTCGCCATCAAGGTCCCGATCTTCCCGCTGCACACCTGGCTGCCGGACGCCCACGTCGAGGCGCCCACGGGCGGCTCCGTGATCCTGGCCGGCGTGATGCTCAAGTTCGGGACCTATGGCTTGCTGCGCTTCGCGCTGCCGCTGTTTCCGCTGGCCGCCGCCCAGGCGGCGCCGCTCATCGCGATCCTGGCGGTGATCGGCATCGTCTACGGCGCGCTCATGGCCTTCGTCCAGGACGATGCCAAGAAGCTGGTGGCCTACTCGTCGGTCTCCCACCTCGGCTTCGTGGTCCTCGGGATCCTGACCCTCAACCCGACCGGCATCCAGGGCGCCGTTTATCAGATGCTGGCCCACGGCATCTCGACCGGCGGCCTCTTCCTGGGGGTCGGCCTGCTCTACGACCGCCGGCACAGCCGGAAGCTGTCGGACTTCGGTGGCCTGTGGGCCAAGACGCCGGTGTTCGCGGCCTGTCTGCTGGTCATCGTCCTCGCCTCGGTGGGACTGCCGGGGCTCTGTGGCTTCGTGGGCGAGTTCCTGGTCCTCATCGGCACCTTCACCGCGCAGAAGCTCTGGGGGCCCGCCGGCCTGACCGGCTATTTCCCGGCGCCCAAGCTGATGGGCGGCATCGCCGCCACCTCGGTCATCATCTCGGCAATGTACCTGCTCGGCATGTACCAGCGCCTGATGTTCGGTCCGCTCGACAAGCCCGAGAACCGCGCCGTGCGTGACATCCACGGCGCCGAGACCTGGGTGTTCGGCATCATGGTCACCGCGGCCATCGTGATGGGGCTGGCGCCACAGCCGATCCTGAACCGCTCCGAAAAGTCGGTGGAGGCCTTCGTCGCTAGCTATCGCGATCGGCTGCAGGAGGCCAAGCGCAATCCCGACGTGCCGCCGCACATCTACCCGCCGTTGCCGGCCGCCGCGGCCGAGGGGGGGGGGACGCCGTGAGCTTCGACGCCACCCAGCTCTTCGCCTACGCCCCGATGCTGATTCTGATCGGGATGGGGTGCCTCATCCTGCTCGCCGAGACCTTCGCGCAGGGCGCCTCCCGCGCGGGCCTGGCCTGGCTGGGGATCGCGGGCTGCGTGGGGGCGCTCATCGCGATCGTCGCCGGCTGGGCGGGTGCCGCGGAGCCCACCACGCACTTCCAGGGGATGTTGGTCGTCGACCGGATGGCCCTCTTCCTCGACGGCACCTTCGTCGCCGCGGCGCTGCTCACCTTGCTGTTCGCGCCGCCCTACCTGCGCGAGCAGGGGTTCGAGTTCGGCGAGTTTTACGCGATGGTTCTGTTCGCCACCGCCGGGATGGTGATGGTCATCCACGCGACGCACCTGGTGTCGCTGCTGATCGGCATCGAGACGATGTCGCTGGCCGCCTACGTCTTGACCGGTTGCTGGCGGCGCAGCCTGCGCAGCGCCGAAGGGGCGATCAAGTATTTCCTGATGGGCGCCTTCGCCACCGGCTTCCTGGTCTACGGCATGGCGATGGTTTACGGCACCACGGGCGGCGAGCTGTCGTACGCCGGGATCGCCTCCAAGGTGCCCCAGGCGACCAAGAGCCCGCTCTTCTATCTGGGCGAGTACTTCATCCTGGTGGCGCTCGGGTTCAAGGTCGCGGCCGTCCCCTTTCACATGTGGGCGCCCGACGCCTACGAAGGCGCGCCGACGCCGGTCACCGGCTTCATGGCGGCCGGCGTGAAGGCGGCGGCCTTTGGCGCCATCGTTCGCCTGCTGGGCAGCGCCTTCGCAAGCCCGCTGCTGGTCTTCGATTTCACCGGCTGGGCCTCGGTGCTGGCGGTCCTGGCCGCCGCGACGATGACGCTGGGTAACCTGGCGGCGATCCGGCAGGACAACGTCAAGCGTCTCCTGGCCTACTCGTCGATCTCTCACGCGGGCTATCTGCTCATCGGCGTGGTCGCGTCTGGGCTCGGCGTCGCCAGCGCCAAGCCGGCGGTGCTCTTCTATCTGGCCAGCTACACCTTCACGACGCTGGGCGCGTTCGGGGTGGTGGCCTGGATCGGCAACCGCTCCGACGAGCGCCTCTACGTCGACGATTGGGCCGGCGTCGGGACGGCGCGCCCGGCGGTGGCGCTGGCGATGACGCTCTTCCTGCTTTCGCTGGGCGGCGTGCCGCCGACCGGGGGCTTCTTCGGCAAGTTCTACCTGTTCCGGGCCGCCATGGAATCGCCCCAGCTCCACTGGCTGGTGGTGGTCGCCGTCGTCAACAGCATGGTCAGCGTCTACTACTATCTGCGCGTCGTGGTCTCGATGTACTTCCGCGACTCCACGCGGGCGCTGGCCCCCACGGAGGGCGCCACGATGCGCCTCGGGCTACTGCTGACCGCGATCGCCGTGGTCCTGCTGGGAATCTTCCCCGGCACCGTCGTCGAGTGGGCCGGCTCGATCGCGCTCAAGTAGCCGACTCCGGCCGACACCGGCCCGTCTATTGAGCGACGACAGAATCGACGTGGAAGGTCAGGTTCTCCGTGCCAGGGAAGGCGCCCGCATCGGTGCCGTTGCCGGTGCCGAACTGCACGCCCAGCTGGACGATCTGCGACGGGTCGAATCCGGCCGCTGCGTAGGCGGGAGCGGCGAGATCGAGGCTCACGTCGGTCCAGACGCCCGGGGTGAGCCCGATCGCGGCCGCGGCTGCATAGATGAAGCCGATGCTGCTGGCGTGGATCTGCACGTAGCCGCCGAAGGTCTGCCCGGCATCGATCGCGTCGAGCCTCACCTTGGCGTGGATGGTCATACCGGTCAGGTTGGCCGTCGGCGAGATGCCGACCTGCATGTTCATGTCCTGGTTGTATCCGGTAAACGAACTGGTCAGCTTGAGCGATCCCGGGCTCGGATTGCCGACGGCCGGATCCCAGGTCAACGTGGGCGGCGCCGCGGCGTCGCCCTGGTTCGTCGTGAGGACGTAGTTCTCGATCGACTTGTCGAACGTCTGGTCGAGCAGGGGTGGTGGCGTTCCGCCGGATCCGTCGGTGAGCGAATCGATGTGGAAGACCGCGTGCACCGGCGCGCCGAAGGTCCCGCCGTCCGGGCCCGCGCCGGTCGAGAAATTGACGCTGAACTGGATGATCTGGCTCGCGTCGAAGGGCGAGGTCTGCGCGGCGAGATTCAGGGTCAGCTCCTTCCACTGGCCGGGCGTGAGCGTCGTGTAGGTGCCGGTCGCGCCGTGGTAGCTGGTGGTGGAGTTTGCCTCGAGCTGCGCGCCGCCCGCGAAGCCCGCGCCGCCGTCGGCGGTGTCGACCCGTACGAAGACGTGCGCGGTCTTTCCGGTCGCGTCGATGAGCGGCGACAGACTGAGCGTGCTGAGCACGAACTGGTTGTACGCGGTGAAGGTCGCGTCGACCTCGAGGGAGCCGACGGCCGGATGACCGACGGTGCCGTCCCAGCTCAGGCTCGGCGGCGATCCGCCCTCGATGTTCGCCAGGTTGCCTGGGCTGGTGAAGTTGTTGAGCGCAAAGCCCTCGGTATTGGTGTCGAACGTGTAGGAGCGCGCCGCCCGCGAAGCCCGCGCCGCCGTCGGCGGTGTCGACCC
>OCTA010000638.1_pt1 | contig 32028 bp, 34 predicted proteins | sample 1538991 | NCBI WGS metagenome assembly OCTA01 (sample SAMEA3539302, study PRJEB22396) | soil metagenome | biome: tundra; feature: field; material: soil | place: USA | collected 2010-05 | depth 0.15 m | reverse complement strand
ATAAGCTTGTCTCGATCTTTGAGAGCGCGGGATGGGTCGTACTCGAACCTGCGAGGTGCTGAAGGCGCTTGCGGTGCTGCGTTTCGAGCCTCAGGAGCAGGGGCGGCACCGATTAGGGGTTTCTCGGTGGAGCGAGGCTTGGCGGCCCGGACATGCTGGCTTACGTAGCGACGGAACTGGCTGTAGCTGATTCCCAAGACGACCTGGCACTGGCGGTAGATGACGCTCAAGGCATAGCCCTGGGTTACTTTCTCTCGCACCAGAGGAAGCTGCGCGAAGAACCGAACACGACCCATGCCCGCATCTTCCTTTGGTGTTTTCTCGCTGTCCTCCATTGAGTCGGGATACTGACCAACTGCGCGTAACTTTGCAAAGGTCCGCCTAAGGATGCACATCTGCGCACAATCGCTGACGATGGGCGTAACTGTGCATCGTTGTGCAGAGCTGTGTGGGCTGAGGAGCAGGCAAGATGTGTGTTGTAGGCCCACACCGCGAGCGGTTTGGCCTCCAACACGGTCCTTACTCGGCCCTTGCGGGGCCTTCGACGGATCTTGGTCTGCGACGCCCCGGAGCCGCTGCCGCGGCGAAGGAGTCACCAATCGTTCCATCGTCCATGCCGGTCGCCGCGCTCGAGGGGCTGGAGGGCGCCTTTGCGGCTTGCGAACGCACGCTTCACATACTCGTTAAAGGTAGATTTAATGCTCATCGAGAGCGTATAAGAGTTCTCCTATGGGGCAGATAAGTTGCCGATATTGGTGCCCGGGTAGGGCGAAAGGGTTCGCCAGAGACTAGGCCGTACCGGCAAGGGCGCTCCATGTCGCGACGCTGAAAAAAGCGAACGGAGGAGGAGAAGGGGTTGGCGCGTGATCGACAGCGACCTTTAAAGGTATGGGTCAGCCAGGAAGAGCGAGCAAATATCGAGGACCGGGCAAAGAGGACGGGGCTATCCCTGTCGGCTTTCTTAAGGGCGGCGGGCCTGAGTCTGAGGCCCAAGAGTGTCTACGACCTCGAAGCGGTCGATCAGCTCGCGAAGGTGGGCGCGGATCTGGGCCGTCTGGGCGGTCTACTGAAACTGTGGCTGGCCACGAAGAAAGGACAGGGGGCGAGTGCGCGGGACGTGGACCGGCTGCTCGGGGAGATCCGCGGCATGCAGCAGCGGATGCTGAAGCTGATGAACCGCGTGTAGTTGTTCAATTGATTGCCAAGCGCGTGCGTCGTGTCAAAGGCGGGTCGCATTTCGGGCGGCTCGCGCGCTATGTGGTCGATGCACTGGGAGGCGCCGATCCGGCGAGCTGGCAGCGCACCGCCGATTACATCCTCGACACGGCCGAAGGCGGGGCGAAGGTGGGCGGGGTTCGTATCAGTAACTGCATCTCGGAGGACCCGGCGGCGGCGACGCTTGAGATCCTGGCACGCCAGGCGCGCAACACCCGGGCGCGCGGTGATAAGACCTACCACCTGGTTATCTCCTTTCCGCCAGGGGAGCGGCCGGCGCTCGAGCGGCTGCACTACATCGAGGACGAGCTGTGCAAGGCGATCGGTCTTGCGGAGCATCAGCGAATCTCTGCGGTGCATACGGATACCGAGCACCTGCATGTGCACGTGGCCATCAGCAAGGTGCACCCAGAAACGTTGCACTGTATCGAGCCGTACTTTGATAAACGCAAGTTGATGGAAGCGTGTGCGCGCCTGGAAATTGAACTGGGACTCACGCGCACGCACCACGGCGAGGGACTGGAGGTCGAGCGCGAGGGCTGGCGCATTGCACCCCGGCTGCGCGGTGGGGCTGAGGGCATGGAGGCTCACGCGGGGCGCCAGAGTCTCATCGCCTGGGTGCGCGAGCGGTGTGGTGAGCGGCTTAAGAAAGCCGGGAGCTGGACGGAGCTGCACACGGCGCTCGCTGAGCACGGCCTTACTGTTCGTCTGCGCGGGGCCGGGATGGTGTTCGCGACCGCGGCCGGCCAATTCATCAAGGCGAGCGATGTGGATGCAACCCTATCGCTCCCCCAATGCGTCAAGCGTTGGGGAGCGTTTCAGCCGAGCGCTGCACCGCAGCCGGAAGCCCAGACTCGATATGAGGGCGAACCGAAACAGGAACCGCGATCGGCACGACCGTTGTGGGAGGAATATCAAGGCGTGCGTGAGAAGGCGCTTGTCGCCCGGCAGGAAGCGCGCGCTCGACTGCGTAATGCCCACGAGAAGTACGCCCAGAAGCTCAGCGAGTGGTACAAGTGCGAACGCCAGCGCATCAAGACGCAGACTCATCTGACGCGTGCGCAGCGACGAGCCGCCTATCAATCATTGGCCCAGCGCCGTCGTGTTGATTTTCAGGCGCGGCGCGAGCTCGAGGCTCAGCAGCGACGCGAATTGTCGGTGTCGCATCCGCTGCCAACTTGGCAAGGTTTTCTTGAGCGCAAGGGGCTGGCAGGCGACTCCGAAGCGCTGGGCCTCTTGCGCCAGCGTGCGCGCTCGCGCGCGCGGGGCCGTGCGGACGAGGTGCGCGGGGAGCGCGCACGAGCAGGAACCTCGGGTCTTAAGCCCAGTGGCATGCGCAAAAGCGGGGACCTCCTGTACGAACTGAGCGATGGGGGACTCGTGATCGCATCCGGCGACGCAATCCGTGTCGAGCGGCGAAGCGAATCGGCGCTGAGCCTGGCGCTGGAACTGGCGAGCGATCAATTCAAAGGGCAGCGGCTGGCTGTCGATGGGAGCGAGGCATTTCGGGCGGGCCTGGCGCGAGCGGCCGGCGAGCATGCCTTTGGTGTGCGGTTTGCGTCCGCCGCCATGGAGGCAGTTCGTGAAGCCAGTGCCGCAGATGCGCCGGTCGACGGTGCCGACGCCTACATTCGCGCGCGCAACGAGCTGCGCGCGAGTCGGCCGAATGCAGGCATTGCCTACCATCGACGATGGAACACGATGGATGCGGGTGAGGCGCGTTATGAGGGACGCCGTCGATTCGCCGATGGGAGTGAGGCGGTGTTGCTGCGTCGAGGCGAGGACATGCTAGTGCTCGATGTGAGCGGCGCTCAAGCCGCAAAGGCATCTGCCTGGGCGATCGGTCAAACAATCAACATCGATACACAGGGTCGCATCCTGAGCGGCGCGAGAAGGAGAGGGCGGTGAACGCAGCTACCATGATGTCCGGCGACTCAAAGCAGCCAGGCCGGCGTATTGGCGTGGTGCTCATCGGAATACTAAGTCTGGCCGTGTATGTGCTCGCGGTGAATGTCGCGACCACACAATATGTGGCCGATCATTTTGGGCATCATCCGCTACTCGGGGCGCCGGTCTTAGGTAGTTTCTATTCGCCGATCGCCTGGTTTCATTGGCAACAGCAGTATCTGGCCACCTCGCGCACATTCTTTCTGCAGGTTTACGTTTACTACCTGCTCGCGATGGGAGCCGGATTCCTCATCTACGTATTGGTGATGGGTTTCATCACCCGCAGTTCACGTACTCACGCGGGGGCTTACGGGACCGCACGCTTCCTCAAGACCGAAAAAGAGATTCGTGCCGCGGGGCTCCTGCCAGGACAAGGCAAAGAAGGCGCGGGTGTCTATGTGGGGGCGTGGGTCGACGCACAAGGGCGCACGCGCTATCTGCGCCACAACGGCCCTGAGCATGTTGGGGTGATCGCGCCCACGCGCAGCGGCAAAGGCGTGAGCCTCGTCGTGCCAACACTCCTGTCCTGGCCAGCTAGCGTCGTGGTCAACGATATGAACGGTGAACTATGGGCTCTGACGGCCGGCTGGCGAGCGACGCGCGCGGGCAATCGCGTGGTGTGTTTTCAGCCAGCGGCGCTGGAGGGCAGCATCGCGATTAATCCGCTGGCCGAGATTCGGCTAGGGACGCTGCACGAAGTAGGCGACGCCCAGAACATCGCGCATATCATCGTCGATTCCGACGGCAAGCCCATGACGGGCACCAGCGCGCACTTTCAACAAACCGCGCGCATGTTCTTGACCGGCTGCCTCTTGCATTTTCTTTACAAGAAGCAGGGCGCAGACCAACAAGCGACTCTTTACGATGTCGCGTTCGCGCTCTCTGATCCGTCGCGGCCCATCGATGAGCTGTACCAGGAGATGCTGAACAACCAGTTCGCCCCGCCTGGACTCTACGGTGCCGGTGAAACGCATCCGCACATCGCCGCCTCGGCGCGCGACATGCTCAATCGTCCGGAGGAGGAGCGCGGGTCGGTGCTCTCGACGGCCATGTCGTTCCTGGAACTCCATCGAGACCCGATCGTTCGGCGTAACACTTCGCGCAGTGATCTGCGCATCAGCGATCTGATGAATGACGAGCGGCCGATCTCGCTCTACCTGATGGTCGGGTCTGAGGACAAGGATCGGATGCGACCGCTGATGCGGCTCATCATCACTCAGATCATGCGCGTGCTGCTGCGGCCGAAACTGAAGTTCGTGGAAGGCAAGGCGATCCCGCCGCATCGGCATCGCCTGCTCATGATGATCGATGAGTTTCCTTCCTACGGGAAGTTGGAAGTGTTTCAGGAAGCTTTGGCGTACATCGCGGCCTATGGCATCAAGGCGTATCTCATCATGCAAGACATCAAGCAGTTGTGGGCGGCCTACGGTCGCGACGAGACGATCATTTCACACCTGCACATTCGGGCGGCCTTTGCTCCCAATAACCTGGAGACCGCCGAGTGGCTGTCGAAGATGACCGGCACGACAACGCTCGTGAAGGAGCATATCTCCACCAGCGGTCGGCGCTTCGGTGCCGTCCTGCAGAATGTCTCGCGCGACTTCCAGGAGCAAAGCCGGCCGCTGATGACACCGGATGAGATCATGCGGCTCAAAGCTCCGCTGAAGGGAACGGATGGCCAGATCTTGGAGCCGGGCGAAATGCTGGTATTCGCCACCGGTTTCGGCCCGATCCGCGGTACGCAAAGTCTCTATTTTCTGGATCGCGTGTTCTTGGAGCGTTCGAAACTTCCCCCACCCGGCCCCAGGGAAAGCGACGGCGCGGCCGCTGGCGCACCGCCCGCAGGCACGTCCAACTCGGCTGTGCAGCCGTTTGTGTTCCCGACATCAAGCGGCACGTCCTCCAGCAGCGTGCATCAGATAGTGCCGGATGCTGTGAAATCTCCCCGTCGGGGATTGTCTCAATGAACGCGGGGGTGCGGCGTTGTGTGGCCGTGAGCTGCCTAGGATTCGCAGCGCTCGTCCTGCTATGGGCCCTGGGCGTTCGCATCAATCGTTCGGACAGCGTGCCGATCGGTCTATGGCATGAAGAGGCGCTGCCCGGCGAGCTCGCGCCCGGCATGGTGGTCGCGGTGTGTCCGCCGGCGGCGCCGATCTTTGAGATGGCCCGCGCCAGGCACTACCTGTCCGAGGGCTGGTGCGCCTCAAAACTCGAAGTGATGTTCAAGCCTTTGGCGGCAGTGGCCGGCGATGTCGTCGAGGTGGACTCGCGCGGTGTATCTGTGAATGGAGGGCTTCTTCTTCGCAGCGCGCCTCTTGAGCAGGATGCCGCGGGTCGCCCGCTAACGGCCGTCCCCGCCGGCGTCTACTCCGTGCCGCCGGGCTACGTGTGGATGATCTCCTCTTACAGTCCACGCAGCTTCGATAGCCGCTACTTCGGCCCACTGCCGGTGGCACAACTACGCGGCAGGGTGCAGCCACTTATGATTTGGCGTCATGATTGACGTGGCGCTCATTCAACTGTGCGCACCGCACGTTGCCGCTGCAACTATCGAGCGCGTCGTGCAGACAGAGAGTGCGGGCGACATTTACGCACTCAACGTCAACGGTTACGGCCGTGTTCGCACGAGTTCCCCAGAAGAGACGGTTGCCACGGCCGAGCGACTGATAGACGAAGGCTACTCGGTAGATTTGGGCCTCATGCAGATCAACTCTCGCCACTTAACGCAGCTGCACCTGACCGTCGCCCAAGCCTTCGAACCCTGCACAAACCTCAAGGCCGGGGCAAAGATTCTACAAGAGGCGTACCAGCAGGCCGCCGGCGTCTTCGGTCCCGGTCAGAGAGCCCTGCAGGCGGCGTTATCGACCTACAACACAGGCGATCCGTCGCGAGGCCTTGCCAACGGCTACGTTTCGCAAGTGTACGCCGCTAAACCTGCGACGCCGGCGCCGGCCAAGGCATCGCATGCGTACACCGCTCCCACTTTGGTGTCCTCGTCGTCCTGGGCAAAGGAGATTCCGCATGTCCCGTGAAATTCCGGCTGGGCCGCCGCCCATGGTCGTCTCGTACGACATCGACGATGCACTGACACCGGGGATCATGGTGGAGGTGGACGCCGAACTCGCCGAGGAACTCGGTGCTTTCGAAGAGACGGCGTTGTCGGAAGCAGCGGCGGCCGAGGCCAATCAGGATCTCGCGGAGCTGACGCGTGGCGGATGATTACGCCCGCAAGATCGCGGACCAGATCATCGCGCAGCTGCGCGCCGGTACCGCGCCTTGGCTGCGGCCCTGGGCGCCAGGCAAGCACTTCCTGCCGTACAACCCGATCAGCGGTGCGCAATACCGCGGTATGAATGCCGTGTGGTTGATGAGCGAAGGCTTTGAGCGGGGCTTTGAGGATGCGCGCTGGATGACCTACCGCCAGGCCACTAGCGTCGGGGCGCAAGTACGCCGCGGCGAGAAGGCCGCGATGGTGCAGTACTGGCAATGGGAATCGCGCGAACTAATTCGTGATGAGAACGGCCAACCGGTGGTGGACGCTTCGGGTCGGCCGCGCTACGAGGATAAGCAACGCGAGCGACCACGTGTCTTTTCGTCGTTCGTGTTCAACGCGCAGCAGATCGACGGTCTCGCACAGGAAGCCGCGCGCGAGACCCTAGCGAAGGTCGAGCGGCACGGGCACGCCGAGGCGCTGATCGGCGCCAGCGGCGCTCGAATCGACCATGAAGACGGCGATCGCGCCTATTACGCGCCCGTCCCGGACCGCATCGTGCTGCCGCAGCGCACTCAGTTTCAATCGAGCGACGGCTACTACGCGACTGCACTGCACGAACTCGGGCACTGGACGGGCCATACCTCGCGTCTCGCACGCGATCTGTCCAATCCCTTTGGTAGCGAGGGCTATGCGCGCGAGGAACTGCGCGCGGAGATCGCCTCGCTGATGTTGGGAGATCAGCTCGGCATCGGTCACGATCCGGGTCAGCACGTGGCCTATATCGAGTCGTGGATTAAGGTACTGGAGAAAGATCCGCGCGAAATCTTTCGCGCAGCGGCCGACGCGGAAAAGATCACGTGCTATCTGCAGGGCTTCGCGCGCCAGGCGGCGCTCGAGCTGGAGCCAATTCGCGAGCGCAGCTTCCAGGAGCACGACCGGATGCAGGTGCAGGCGCGCGCAATCGCCTCGGCGCAGGCCTCGCCGCAAGATTATCTGCGTCGCTACTCGCGGCTCGAGCAGTCATTCGGTGGGCGCTACGTCGGTGCGGATCTCTTCAAGGAACTCTTTTCCGATTACCGGGCCTCGACGGACGCACGCGCGCGCTACAACGCGCCGGTGCACAACACCGCGGCGGTCCTGGCCTCCGCGCAGTTGAAGCAACAGCTCGCGGATAGAGAGTATCCCGAGCGCGACACGGTCATTCTCTTGACCGGTGTGCCGGGCGCTGGCAAGACGACCAGCCTGCTCGATGCTGGGCAGCTCGAGCCGCACGTGCGCGCGGTGTACGAGGGTCAGCTCGCAGATCCTGCGCTCGCCGTGCGGCGCGTCGAGCAGGTGCTGGACGCAGGTTTGCGTCCGCTGATCCTGGTCGTGCACGTGCTGCCGGAGCAGGCGCTCGATCGCACGCTGCAACGCTATGAGGAGATCGGTCGTGGATCTTCCTTGAATCTGATCGCGCGCCTGCAGGCCGATCTGCCGGCCGCGCTCGAGGCCGTGCGCGAACATTACGCAGACCGTGTGCACATCACGATCTTTGATGCGCGAGATCCGCAGAATCAAATTGAGCGACATGGCTGGAATGAACTGGCCGTGCTCGCATCGGAGGGTACATATGAACAGCTCCAAGGAAGACTTGCCGCCCACCTCGAGGGAAGACGAGGCGAACTCAGCGCCGGAGCCTTTGCCCAAGCCCTCGGAGGCGTCCCCGAGACCAGCGTTGCGGCAGTGGCTCAGCGAGATGCTCAAGCGACGCATGGAGCTGGAGCGCGATCCGGCGCGGTGCCGGGAGCTGACCAAGAAACTCTTTTGAGTGCTGCGCAGCCGGAGGATGGGAACATGCCAGATCGGGACTATCTGTCCGTTCCATACGCGCAGAAGGATGAGGCCAGGCGGGCCGGCGCTAAATGGGATCGTGTGGCGAAGAAATGGTATGCGCCGGCGGGCATCGAAAGTAGCGCCTTCACACGCTGGCGCGTTGCGGCCGCGTCCGCGGGTGCAACGGCTGCGCTGGAGGCGGTGCGATCGGAGTTCGCAGCCGCGCTGACGGCCGCAGGATTGCGCATTCCCGAGCAGCCGCTGATGGATGGACGGCTGCGCCGTGTGCCGGTCGAGGGCGATCGATCTGGCCAACGCAGCGGCGCCTACGTCGGATTTAGCGACGGCCACCCGGCCGGCTACATTCAGAATTTCAAGACCGGATTTGCCGAATCATGGAAGAGCATGCAGCCGATGCCATCCCTGTCGGCGCAGGAGCGCGCGCGCCTGGCGCGTGAGGCCGAGGAGAAATTGCGCGCGCGCGAAGTGGCCCGAGAGGCGCGGCAGCGTGCAGCGGCGGTCGAGCTCGAGCGCCGCTTTGGGGAGCAGGCTGTGGCGGGGGATCATCCGTATCTCACCGCCAAGGGCGTCAGGGATGAGGCCGCACGCGCTGCCGCGCGCGGCGAGCTGCGTGTGGATACCGAGGGCGCTTTATTGATTGCGATGCGCGATATCGACGGTAAATTCTGGTCGCTGCAACACATTGGCGCCGACGGCATGAAGGGCTTTGCGCGTGACGCGCGCATCGAGGGTATGCATGCCCTGCTGTTGCCCGGCGCGCAGCTCGCCATGCAGCCGACGGACACGCTCGTCGTGGTCGAGGGCTATGCCACCGGGTTGAGCGTCAGTCGTGCCACGGGAATACCCGTGGCGGTGGCCTTCAGCGGCCACAATCTCAAGGCGGTCGCGAGCGCGTACCGCGCTCACTATGGAGATCAGTTCGACATCGTGATCGCGGGGGACAACGATCACATGAAGCAGTTTGAGATAGGACCGAACGGGAAACCCAAGCGCAATGACGGCAAAGTGCTGGCCGAAGAAGCCGCCAAAGCTGTCGGGGGCTACGCCTTGCTACCGGATTTCAAGCACGGCGATACCGGTACGGACTGGAATGACTTCGAGCGTGAGCGGGGGGGCGACGCCCTGCGGGCAGCACTTACCTCAGGATTATCGATTCAGCGCCGACAGCTCGAGCGCGAGCGGCTGGATGCCAGCCGCGAGGAGCAACTTGCAGAAGATCGCCTGCGTTTACTATCGGCCCGGCGTACTGGTCATGATGGCGAGAGCGTGGCCGAGACGATCCGCGGACATGAGGGCCAGGTGCAGTCGCAGAACGCGGACGCTTCCATCGGCGCCAGGTTCGATACGCTGCGCGCGTCTGCGGATCGTGAGGCAGTGAAGCAGGAGCAAGGTGCAGAGCGACCGGGTAGGCGCCGGAGCCTTTAAGAGTAGGTCGTTGCGGTTGGGAGCGTTCGGCTTGAAATTATCCTGTACCAATGTGATGACCTGCTTATAGATTACTACGCTGTGTAGAGGCTGGGCGTCCCGGCGCTGTGCGCCGTCGGGCTGCTCCCGGTTCGCTAGACGCTCATCGCGGAGATGCGGGCATAGCCGACCGAGTGGCACCAAGCCGTATAAACTTTGGGCCGCGGACTGAGAAGCTTTCGACATTGCTTCGAACGGAGACCTGCTGCTTTGGCCGAAATCATCGACATTCGAGGGCCGCTCGGCGCGCGCGACTTCGCCGCAGCCAAAGCGCAGCTTGCTGAGGTACTGAACGTGATCGCGGAGGAGATGGATATAGCCAGCCAGGACATGGCGGAGGCGGCAGATCCAACTGCTTTCGCCTCGGTCGTTCACGCTGTCGCCGAAAGGCTTACCGAGGCTAGTGAACGTTGGAATGCCCTATTGAAGGCGATTCAGCGTTAAAGGCGGCGCCGGTGGGCTTGTTAATGCCCGCCGCGAGCATCACGACGCTGCCCACACAAACGCCTGCGGCGATGAGCGCGATGGCCGCAGCCCAGCGAGCGACGCGACCGCCGATCTGCGCGGCCGACGCATATGTCATCGCTTGGGAAGCGGCTCGGGCTAATTCCTCGTCAACCTTGGCGCGCACCTGATCGGCGATGTACTGCGCATTGTGCGTCACGATCGTCGCCGCCGCGCTCTTCGCGACTTCCAGATACCGGGTGAGCGCGACCGCGGCCTCCGTGCGGGCCGCCGCGTTCAGTTCATTGATTCGCTCGAGGTAGCGGCTGAGCACCAGTTCGTTCAATGCCACCGCGAGAAAAATCGGGTCGTTCGCGCCCACGAGCGCCTGATGCCGGGTCGCGAGTTCGGCGCGCAGTGCCTCGATATCGAGCGCGGGCGTCATCAGGGAACGAGTGCCAGCTGCTCGAAAATCGCGCGCTTGACGCTCACCAACCGCTGGCGGCCCATGAGCCCAAAATGCTCACTGCGCTCGATTTCGCTAAAGGTAAGCCGACGTTCCAACATCTCGCGCACGTCGGCTCCGAATGTGGTTGAGGTCTGTTGTGCAATACGCACAATGGCCGTGATGCGATGGCGGTGATCCTCATAGACCTTCATTTGCTCGAAGCCCTTGCCGTCCGCACTAATGAGTCCGAAGTACTCATTGAGCCAAACCACGAGCTCCGTCTCGAGAGGCAACTGCTCGGAAAGGCGCGCCAGACCCAAAAGCGTATCTTCAAGTGCCTGGCCGCCAGCGATCACGACATGAACGACGGCCTTTTTGCCGGCCTCGTCCATGATGCGAAAAGCATCGTTCTCAATGAGATAATTGGACAGCGGCAGAAACGTGGGGGCACCGGAGTCCACGATGAAATGGCTGTCCGTGGAGACAATCTGCTCCATCATTTGATCGAAGTTTCGCTCGATCAGTGATCCGCCTTGCATCAGATCCAGTCGCTGGGCGGCCAAGGCTTTGTAGCCGCTGAGCGTGGAGTTCACCGGGTCCGCATCGATACAGACCAGTGGCAGTTTCTTGTCCAAGTGATACTGCGCCAGGAGCGAGGCTACATAGGATTTGCCGACACCGCCCTTACCCTGCAACGAGAAATGCACTTTTTTCATAGGACGTTTTTCCAGCCGATAAGTTAGAAACTTTGGTAGCGACGCTTCATGTAGGTGCGCACCGCGACGCCGGCGGCGCGGGCACCGAGGTAGTCGCCGAACTGAGGCGAGCGATACCGACGGCCCGGACATGATGGGGGCATCGCGGCGACGGAATTCATCAGTGGTGGAAGAACCACGAAGGCGATCGCTCCGCAAACAAGGCTCTCACCTAGGCGCTGCCACATGATCGCCCAGTGATGGACTTCGGCGGCGTTGCGAGCAAGAAATAGCAGAACAGGGCAGGCAACGGCGCAGGCGAGAGCCAGCAGGTAGAGCGCCATGCCTGCGGCGATCGCTATCAGGGGCAGCAGAAGCAGTAGAAGGAGAAAGCCTAAGACCGCGCTCATCGGGCTACCCAGGGCGCGATAACCATGTCCTTCGAGACCATCACGTTGAACGCATAGCCGGGTCGGATTTCCAGGGTCGGGGCGACGTCCATGTTCCGGCGCACGATCTCCATGCCAAGCTCACCCATCTGCTGAGCGATCGCCGCTGACACGATCTGCGTGCTGTTGTAGTTCTGGCCGTTGGTCGCCTGTGGTTGGCCGAGCTGAATGCCGGCGGAGAAGATCGAGACCATGAATGCTTCGCTGAAGACTTTGAACAGATGGTTGTTCACTTTGTCCTTGAACCCCGCATAGCCGGAAATGTCGGCGCCCGACATGCGGCCTAGATCAAGCGAGGAGGCATCCGGATAGATGATGCGTTGCCAACCCACGAGTACCCGTGATTGACCGAACGTGACCTGATTGTCGTAGGTGCCAACGAGTTTGCTTCCCTGCGGGATGAGCAGATATCGCCCCGTGGCGGTGTCGTAGACGTTCTCACTGACCTGCGCGATGAGCTGGCCTGGTGTATCGCTATTGACGCCACCAATCATCAGCGCCGGAATGACGGTGCCGGCCTTGACCTCATACGGCGATACCGGCGCGGTGCGGCCATGGTGGAGGTAATCATCAGCATTGGGCTGCGTGTCCAACCATCCCTGCTTGGCACTCTGTCCATTGGCGCTATCGAACGATCGGGATTGTCCGCCGCCGGCGAGGGCTGCGATGCTACGCAGTCCCGCGGCAGCGTCGCGCAGCGCGCCGCCGTCGCCATACGCCGATGTCGTGGTCTCGCTCGCGGCGGAGGGCGCTACCTGCTGATTAATGGTGATGGCGGATGCGGACTCGAGAGCTTGCCGTTCGGCATCAAAGTGCTCGTCCCGAACCTGCGCCGTATGGCGCTGGTAGTCCTGCCACAGCTGATCACCGGGGGCACGGCCGCTTCCAGCCTCAGGCGTGCCAGGAGTCACGTGGCCGGAGGTCGGCGCAGGCATGGTCGCAGAGGTGGCGAGCGTCTGCGCGCTTGCGGGGCTGGCTGCGGCTCCCGTGCGACCGGCAGTAGGAATGATCCCGCTGGTCGGCGCGTCTTTCATAAACGGGGGCGGTGCGTGGCTAGCGCCCGCCTTGGAGGTATCGGCGGGGGTTGTGGAAGTCTGTCCGTGCGACGGCATGCGTTGGTAGTAGGTGTAAATCATCGTGCCGGCGAATGCCAAGGCGATCCCTATACCGATGAGGATCGGAACATGATTGAGGCGACTGATGCCGGTCTTAACTTTGACAGGCGCCAAGAGATCAGGAGAGCGCTCGGGTAGCGATGCTGCCATCAGTCGCTCTCCCGCACGGCAGAGGCAGAGACTGCGGCGACCAGGCCGCTCTTGTCCGGCGCATAAAGCCGTGTAATCGTTCGATCGTCGATATCGAGCTCTACGAGTGCCCGGTCATCGAACGCCGATACCCGGTAGCGCACGTGATGAACGTTGGCGCGCTTGCCCAGACTCGTTGCCGTGGAAAGGTCAGCCACAGCGAATCCGGCCTTCGAAAGAGCAGATGTGAGCGCTACCGCCAGGGGATTGTCGGGCTGATCGGCCGCCGGCTGCATGAGAATAAAAGTCGAATTCGCCGGTGGATACATACCTGCGAGATAAGTTGTCAGCTGCTGCGCGAGCTGCGTCGGATCAATCCCTGGAACCACTTCGATATAGGAGCCAGATATGGGGTGCGATGCGCTCTGCAGGGCGCACCCCTCCATGAGGGCGACGGTGAGGACGAGGACGACCAGAGAGCGCATTACAGCTTGCCCGTGTAGGTGAGTTCGACGCGCTGCTGCTGCGAGCCCACACCGCGAATGAGGGCGGCGTGGCGCAGCAATTTGTCGACAACGAAGCGATCGCTCGAGAAGCGATAGTTGACCAGCGCATCCGTCTTACCGTCTAAGGCCACGAGTGCCGGCAGGTCCCCGTGTGAGACTGCCGGTGGAAACTCGATGAAAGTCTTGTTTCCATTGGTGTAGACCCTGACCGGCCGCCAATCGAGATTGTGGCCATGGACTTTAACTTCATAGGAGAAGTCGAGATTGTCCAGGCTCTCGCCGGTGGGCAGCACCGTTGCCTGGGCTTGCTGCTGCGCGGCGACCTTGTAAGCGGCCCACTGTGCATGCACGTCTTCGGGATATGAAAAGGACACGACCGGCATCCAGTCATTGCGTCGAGAGACGAGCTTGAGCACGTACGTGCGATGGTCCGTCGTGATGATGAGGTCCGTGCTCAGCGCGGTGTCCGTGGGTTTGACAATAACATGCGTCGTCTTGCCTTCTGATGAGCCGCTGAAGGCCGGTGTGATCTTCCAGCGCACGGGGTCGCCGGCATTGATGTCATTGACGGTCTCGCCGGGCTGCAGCTCGATATCACAGACGTGTAGCGGTGCGCAGACAATCGACGGCAGGGAAGTCCCGAACGTGTAAACGATGTGCCCGGCATCGCCCGCTGCGGGCGGCTCGTCGTGGTTGATCCAGGTGCGCGAGAGCCGGACGGATGCTAATTCCTGGGGCGTCAGCGGCGCGTCTTTGCCCGAGAGTAAGTTCACGGGCGGGGGTACACGATCCGGGGTCGAGGCGGGGGAGGGCGCACTGGCCGGATCGACCGCCGGGACGTCCTGGGCCGGGCACTGAGGCGACAAGGTGCTCCATGCCAAAGATACGATTGCTAGGGATTTAAAGCGGTAGATCATGTCATTCACCTTAAAGAGGTCATAGGCGTTGCGCCCAGTTGAGTGTTTGCACATAGAGGCCGGTGGGATTACGCAGAATCGAGGCCTCGTCCATGGGTGGATGCACCACCACAGAAACAGTCGCCGACCAGGGCGTGCGACTGGTCTCATGACCGCTCAAGTCTTGAACCGTCTCCAGCCACTCCACGCGCCAGGTGTCAGCTGTGAGTGGCAGGACCGACTGCACGTCGATGGCGACGGTCTCGGACTGTGCGCGGTGGAAGGGCTGGTGCTCGTCCTGGCGCATGTAGTCATTGAGCATTCCGTAGGCGGGGCTTCCCTGATTGATCATCCCGTAGGCGTCAGTGATCACCGAGCGTTCAGCGGCGGCGTCCAGATAGACGGTGCGAAGGTCGGTGATCCAGCGGGCGAGCTGCGAGCGAATGATTCGTGAGTCTGGCAGCTGCGCGGCATCCGCGCGGTGAGCCGCGATGGCCGTGCCGAGCTTGTCTACCTCGACGACATAGGGAACGAGTTTGTTCTGGGTACCCATCCACACGAGTCCGACGACAGCGATCGCGCAGATCGCCGCACAGACGATCGCGATCGTGCGCCAGGCGCGCTCACGCGTGATGTACTCGCCATAGCGTTCGTTCCACTCACGGCGAGCGACGAGGTAAGGATTGTCCATCGCGGGCGGTGGCTTCGTGGAAACAACAGAGGCGACCATCAGGGCACCGGGGGATGCGCAAGAAGGTCGTTATGGGCACGACGCTGGCCCTCGCTATAGCCCTTCTGCTGAGTTAGGGATCGGCAGGCGCTCTGATTAAAAGTCGCAGACGACGTATCGGGAATAGGGCCGAGCTTCGGCGCCACCAGCCAATCGCCGGCGTCATGCTGAGGCCGGGTCAGTTCGGTGTTCCATTGATCCGAATAGCCACTTTGGAAGCCGAAAACGTACAGCGAGGCATCGGCAACACAGGTCTCATCAAAGTCGTGAGGCACGCTCACTTCCACGGCAAATGTCTTGCCGTTGTGCATGGCCATTGTGGCCTGTTGCGACGTGGGCGCAGCTGTCGCGTGGGGGGCTGGCGCCTGGGGCAGCGGAAGGCAAGCCGGTAAGGTCGCGGCGGCGAACGCCGAAATTGCAAGTGCTCGCAGCCGATGCTTCATCCGATTCATTTCGAATCTCCGATAGATAGGTATCATTTGGAATTTCCGTCTGAGGTAGCGCCACGAATCGTGCCGCCGTCCGTGCCGGTCGCCGCACTCGAAGGACTGGAAGGCCGCTCGCGAGCCGCATTTTTTTCTGTGGCCTGCGAACGCATCGCATCACCCATGCGTCCGCCCATCGATCCGCCGCCATAGTTGGGTCGGCCACCCAGGCGAGCACCGATATCCTTGGCAGTGGCCCACGCTACGTTGGCCGCCGTGGCGCCGGCGGCTACGCCGAAACGTTCGAGCCTGCTGGTCGGCGCGGTGCCGTTGAGGGTGGCATCGCGCAGCTGCTCAGATGCCAGCTTGGAGCCGCCGTGAACCGCGTTGATAGTCCCGCCTGCGCCTTTAAGAGCGCCACCGCCCACTGTCATGGCGGCGCCCGCTCCCATGGTCATGGCTGTAGCACCGGCAGCGACCATCGAGCCGATCGACTGGCCCGTGCCATGGGCTCCGGTGACGATGCCCATCAAAGCGGACGGAACGCTATTGGCGAGGTAGAACACGAGCACCACCAGCGCGACTAGCGCCAGTGCATCCGGTATCGTGGCAACTGTGCCGGCGGCGTTGAACTGCGTGGACCAGTTTTGAAAGACGGCGCTAGCCACGCCAATAATCAGTTGTAGGGCGAAGAGCTTGGCGCCGATGCCGATGACATAGCGAATGGCATGTCGCGCGATCTCGGCGGAGAACTGAAATCCCGCAAGTGCCATGAAAATCACAGCCGCGTTGATGATGACGTAGGTTTCCACCAGCGTGATGGCGATGACGCCCGCCAGGAGCGCAAACACCACCAGAATCACGAGCGCGGACAGACCGATCACGATGGCTGGGCCCAGATTCCACAGGTGCGCTTGCCGGGCGACTGAGGCCGAGATATTTAAGCCCGTGCTCACGACATCCCACGGGTCGAGACGCGTGTTACCGCCGCTCGCCGCCGCGGCGTTTTGGCCGGCGTGCCAGAATCCCTTGATGATGTCGTCAGCGAGGGTCGAAAAATTGTGGATCATCCATAGCCAAAAGCCGGTAACGAGCACGAACCTGAAAAGCGTCTCGGCCCACTCATTGATCTCGGCGCCTCGCAGGGCCATCGGCATGAACGTCAGCACCAGGCTGATGGTGATGAGCGACCCATAGAGCACGGTGGCCGCCTGTTGCAGCGCTGGACCCCAAGCATTCGCGGCCGTACGAAATTGATCGATGATGCCGGAATAGTCCGCCTGAGCGGTGTTTGCCGCCACTTGCGCATTCGCGGCGGCCATCGCGCCAAGAGCGACGAGTGCGAAGACGAGATGAGTGGCTCGGAGACGCTGCATCGATTACAGGTCCTGGTAGCCGTAGCTCTTGCCAGTGCCAAAGCCAGGGAACGTACCGTTGAGAGCTTTTTGAGTCGCGGCTTCCCTTTCGGCATCGAGTTCCTGCTGTTGGGCGTAATACTGATTGGCGGCCCCAAGATTCAGCGACAGCAGCTGCTTCAACTGTTCGAGTTGCGTGACGCTCTGCAACGTCAAGGCAGCGACCGACTGCAAGGCCTGCAGGTTTCCGCTCGTACTTTGCGCCTGGTTTCTTAGACCGTTGATCTGCGACTGATCAGTTACCAACGACTTTGTTGCATCATCCACCGCCGCCAACGCACGGCGGAAGCCATCATTGGTGTTGTTAGACAACGCTTGATAGCTCGAGACGTACGAAGCTTGGGTAACCTGAGTGGTCAGAAGCGCCGGAAAGGTTGGAAACAGCGCGGCCATCTGCTGATTCACATTCCCAACGGTCGTGATGATGGACTGCCCATTGTTCAAGATGCTGCTGATTCCGGCCAGGGCGCTTTGAATGTTTGTCCAGCTCCCGCCGTTGAGCAGCTGGGCGGTGTTCTGAACCATGTTCTGGTACTGCTGGATCTGAGTCTGATACTGCCTGATCTGCGTCTCATACTGATTAATGATCTGCAGGTAGCTCTGAATCTGCTGTATCAGTGAGGCAACATCAGTAACCGGGATCTGTGCTCTGGCGGAGTCGATCGCACCAACGCTGATGAGAGCGCTGGCGATGATGCTGCCCAGGACCTTAAGCCGCTTTCGATTCTGTAAGCGCTTCATGCGGAACTCCCTTTTCCTCTAGCCAGTGATGTACCCAGTCGGCGCCATACCGGTCGGTCAGCTCGCGGATGCGCGCGACAGACACCTTGTCGGAAGCGGCGACGAATGCGAGCGCGTATGCGCCTAAGCGAAGTTCGAACAGCCGCCGTCCGAGCGGTGAGATGTAGTAGTACTGCCGCTTCTTCCGCGCATTCTTGATGATCTCGATCTCGGTCTCATTGAGGCCGAAGAGCGCATACAGATCGCGCGGACCCAGCACCGAGCTGGTGCCGCTTTTGTCCGCTTCTTCGTTGGGAAGCAGGATCTTCGTGGGGCAGGCTTCCATCAGCACATCGAGGATGCCGGAGGCCGCCGCATCCGAGAGACTCTGCGTTGCCAGAACGACCGCGCAATTGGCCTTTCGCAAGACCTTGAGCCATTCGCGGATCTTGCCGCGGAAGACGGGGTGCCCGAGCATCACCCACGCCTCATCAAGTATGAGCAGCGCGGGCTGGCCCTTCAGCGAGCGTTCGAAGCGACGGAATAGATACAGCAACACGGGGATGAGGTTCTTTTCACCCATGCCCATCAGCTCCTCGATTTCAAATACAACAAAGGGGCTGTCGGTAAGTCCGTCCTGTTCGCTGTCGAGTAGGGCACCTAATGGACCTGCGATCGTGTAGTGCTGCAGGGCATCGCGAATCTCTACGTCCTGCACCGTGGTCACGAAATGCGTGAGCGAGCGGCCTTCGCTCGAAGCGCGCATGAGGCTCAGCGCTTGATGAATCGCCTCGCGTTGCCGCGGGGTCGGTGGTCGGTTCGCCATCAGCTCAAAGCAGATGGCAATCCACTCCTCAGCCCATCCCGTATCGGCCGCGCTGCCGAGATGGCGCAACGGGCACAGACCCGGGGAGCCCTGTTCGCCGGCGAGATCGTAATGGCGGGCCTCAGGAATGGCGCTGGCGAGGGCAAACATGGAGCGGCCCTTGTCGAAGGCGGTGATGGTGGCATGACGGTAGCGGCGGAACTGGGCGGCGATGGTGGCGAGCAGCACGCTCTTGCCGGCGCCCGTGGGTCCGAAGATCGTCGTGTGTCCGACATCGCCCTGATGCAGGTTCAGGCGCAGCGGCGTCGCACCGGTGGTCGCCGCGTACATCAGCGGCGGTGAGGGTTGAGGATAGAGTGGGCAGGGGTTTTGTGCCTGACCTGGCCAAACGCTGGACAGCGGCAACAGATCAGCGAGATTGAGCGTATGGATCAGCGGTCGGCGGATGTTGGGCCGAGGGTGGCCGGGAAGGGTGCCCAGCCAGGCTTCGACGGCGTTGACGGTCTCAATGCGGGCGGAGAACCCTAAGCGTGTGATCTCGCGGGTGACGAAGCGTGCGTTTTCCTCTAGCTGCTCGCGGCTCGTGTCCATTAGAACGACGTTCGCCGTGTAATAGCCATAGGTGACGAGGTTGCTGTGCGCGTCGGTAATGGCGGTGTCGATTTCCTGCGCCATCGCCAGCGCATCTTCGTTGATCTGCGCGTTCTTGGTACGGAAGACCTGCGAGGCCAATCCGGTGATCTTCTGCCGCCATTTGCGCCGATAAGAGCCGAGGGCCGCCAGGGCATTCTGCTGGTCGAGGTAGATGAAACGCGTGGACCAGCGATACGCAATCGGCAGCGTATCCATCACGGCCAGAATGTTGGGATAGCTGTCGCTTGGGAAACCCGCGATCGATACGCAGCAAACGAACTGATCCCCGATCTTAGGTCTGTCCCCTGGCCACAGATCCTTGAGTCCCAGGTATGCGTCCAGATACATGGCGGGGCTCGGGATATTGATCGGATTGGTCTCGCCGGTCAGCGTGAAGTTCAGAAAATTGACCAGCTCGTCGCGCAGGAAATGGCCGCCAGCGGGCGCTGGTGTCTCGAAGCTCCCCATCCGTCTTAAGGGCAGCACATCGCCGACGGCGTCCTGCAGATCGTCCAGGGCTTTGAGAAACTGTTCGAGGATGCGCGAGGCATGGCCATCAGAACGGGTCTCATCGTCGTAGACGAAATCCATCACTTTGGTGTTACGCCGCGCCGGGGGCGTGTACATCAGCGTCATGACGTACTGCGATTCATAGAGTTGCCCCGCCGAGAGGAAGTGCTGGCGGCGCTCTTCGTCGATCGCGGCCGTCACATGGTCCGGAAAGTGTGAAAGCTCAGGGTCGGAGTAGCCGGCCGCAGGCAGACGCACAGCGTCGTGCCAGCTCACCCAGCCGTTGCCCAGCCGGGCAAGGGCCGCGTTCAGGCGCTGCGTGATGTAATTGCGCTCATCGGCAGTGCTTGCGGCCAGATCCTTGCCCTGATAGAAGAAGCCGGCCAGCAGGGCGCCGTCCTTGGTCTGCACCACACCTTCGGCGACCAGCGCTGCCCAATTGACGAGATCCGCGGTGCCAGCGGCTTTGTCTTCAAAGGGTTTGAGTCCCAACAAGCGCGGTGCATTGCCGAGCAGCTTTTCAAAGCCCCCGAAGAGATAGGCGCCAATGAGCAGTAGCGCGATGCAGATGATGAGGATGCCCACAGCGACCTACTCCTGGCGGTGTGGCCGCGAGCGCGGCGCGTAATGCAAGCGATAGCGAAGCTGGCGTAGATATACCCGCGACATCATCGGGTCGGCCTTCGCCATCATGCGCAGCAGCGCGATGATGACGAACCAGAGAATCAGACCCACCACTGTCGTCAGCAGGTTGACGGACGAAACGCTAAGGCCAAAGCACAGCAGCCCCGAGGTCAACACCAGTTCGCGCTCGCCGCCCAGGAAGAGGTTGGGCCTGTTGAGCGCGCGATGCATGGCGGTGGTGCGAAGCTGCGCCATCAGCTCACCAGCGCCCCGGTGCCGAAGAGCGTGGATAGCAGGTTCGTGGCGGTTACGATCAGTGCGATGACGAGGACGACCATGATGAGCTTGCGGGCGAATTCATTGATCTCGCCACCCCAGATCAACATGGCGCCCGCGACGACGATGCCGATGACGCTGATGGAGAAGGCCACGGGACCTGTGATGGACTGCACGACCTTCTGCAGTGGAGTCTCCCACTCCGTGATACCGCCGGCGCCAGCCGCTGCCGCCTGGCGAGAGAGGAGAGTCAGTGCAAGAGCCGCAAGCTCTGAACGATGCAGGCGGCGGGGGGAGAGGATCTTCATGCAAATGGTTCCTTGAGGATGGACTGAAGGCGATAGCGATGCTGGTCATAGCCCTCAACGCGCAGCACGTCCTGAACCTTGCGGCCCTGGGCGGTCTTGGCGATCGAGACAATGACGTTGACGGCCTCGGCGATGACTTTCTGCATCGGGGCAGCGGTGGCTTCCGCCACAAGGGATTCCATACGGCTGAGTGCGGCCTCGGCGCTATTGGCATGGATGGTCGCCACGCCCCCCGGATGGCCCGTGTTCCAGGCTTTGATGAGCGAGAGCGCCTCGGCTCCGCGCACCTCGCCCACGAGAATGCGGGTTGGACGCAGGCGCATCGTCGCCTTCAGCAGCCGCAACATATCCACGGTGTCCGTGGCACGCAGGATCACGCTGTTTTTCGAGCGCGACTGGATCTCGGCCGTATCTTCGATGATGACCAAACGCTCGTTGGGCCATGCGATCGCCGTATAGTCGATAATGGCGTTGGTCAGGGTGGTCTTGCCGGAGCCCGTGCCGCCCACCACCAATATGTTTTGGTGCGCATCCACCGCAGCGCACAGGCACGCGCGTTGCGCAGGCGTCATGATGCCGTCGGCGACGTAGCGGTCGAGCGAATAGATGCTCAGGGCCTTGCGGCGAATGGCGAAGACGGGTGCGCAGACGACCGGTGGGATCAGACCTTCAAAGCGACTGCCGTCAAGCGGCAGCTCGCATTCCAGAATGGGGCTCTCGCGCGTGAGCGTGGTTTTGAGCGTCGAGGCAATTGTCCCCATCATGGCTTCTGCCTGATGGGGCGCCATCTCAGCGAAGCACTCCATGTCGCGGCCGAGACGCTCGACCCACAGGAGGCCGTCGGCGTTCAACATGATTTCGACCACATCGGGCTCGCTCAGCAGCGCACAGATAGCGGGGCCCAGTTCGCGGCGAAGCTTTTCCTGGACCCGAACATCTCGTTCTTTCGCAAGCGGCAGCCGAGCGAGATCGTTCATCCTCTGTTCCCTTAAGCGTCCGGCGTAAAGTCGCAGCGGCCCATCGCCTTTCTCGCGCGCGCCAGTGCCGAATCGGCACCGAGGCACTCGCCGTCAGGCCAAGGCGCCTCAGCCACCAAGGCTACTCTTCATGTGCATGTATAATTACACCTCAAGAGTACTAAACCTACTCATGTATAGCACACATTGCAACATATAAAATTACGGATACACTGCGTCTTAGAAGACGTGAGAATGTAATGCGGTAAGTAACCAGAAAGACGGAGGTGTTATTCGTGAAGGCGGTCAGTCACACTTACGGCGAGTACGCGGTTTGGAAGGCGAAGGCCGTCAGGCTTCGCACAAAGAGCAATGTCAAATCCAATTCGAGTTCTGATCGCCGACGACCACGGACTGATCGTGGCGGCCCTTACCCAAGCATTGAAGGAATTTGGCATTGAGGTCGTCAGCGCCGTGACGCATGCGCAGGAAGTCGCGAAGGCCTACGCCGCAACCAAACCGGATGTCGTGGTGCTTGATATTCGATTTGGCGATGACGAGCCGACCGGCTTGGACGTCGCCGCAGCTCTTCTGGAGGACGATCCCAAGGCGAAGATCATTTTCTGCAGTCAATACGATACGGACGCCTTCATCCGCGAGGCGTACAGCCGTGGGGCGCTCGCCTTTATCTCCAAAGTCACCACGCCGCGAAATTTCGCGGCAGCCATTGAAGCGGCAGCGGCGGGCAAGAGGTATTGGCTACCGGAAATCCAAGAACGTATGGCGAACCTCGGTGTTAGTGGAACCGACTCGCCGTTGAGCCAGCTGACTTCACGCGAGATGCAAGTGTTCCGGCACATGATGAACAGCCTGACCAATCAGGAGATCGCGACGAAGATGGATCTGTCGCTCAAGACCATTAGCGTGACGCGCCAGTCCATTGTGCAAAAGCTCGGCGAGGAGCGACCCCTTGAATTGATGAGGCTCGCGCGCAAACACCGTTTGATCGACGACTGAGCGCTCGATGACCGCAACTTTCGCGGCACTCGCCTGTGCGATCGTCGTCGTGCCTCTGCGTTGGCCTGCGCGATACTCTCAATGGCCCCCTCTGTGGGCCTTACTGTTTTTGGTTGCCTCGACGCTGGGCGTCGTGCAGGGCGTCCTGCAGTGGCCCGGTGTTCTTGCATTGCTATTGTTGGCCGGACTGCTTTACCTGGCCGCGCGGCACAAGCGGCCCTTCACCGTATATCACGTGCTTGCCGCTCTGCTCACCTTTGCATTGGGGGCACATCTCGTCCCAGGTTTTCACAACCCGATCCTGTTTAACGCGATCAGAATTACGCCCGACGCTGCGGCCTATACCTTCTATCTGAACTTCGACAAGGCCGGCGCCGGCCTGTTGCTCTATGCGTTCCTGGCGCGCCGGGCGACATCACGTTCGGATCTGCGCGCCATCGCCAGCGCCGTACTTATTGCGACACCGGTCGTCTGTCTGGTATTGGCGGTGGTCGGCACTTACATCGGGTGGTTCAGGTTCGAGCCGAAGTTCCCACCGTTCACGCCGGCTTGGATGCTTGGCAATTTGCTGTTCGTCGCCGTTGCCGAGGATTGCTTCTGTCGGGCCTTCATTCAGGAACCGTTGCATCAGTCACTGCGCGGTCGCCTGCAGGCCTTCTGGGTCCCGACGTTGGTCGCGGCGATCTTTTTTGGCGCCATTCATTTTGCGGGTGGCTGGCAATACGTGCTCTTGGCGAGCATCGGCGGGCTTGCGAACGCATGGAGCTATGCCCGCTCTCGCTGCGTCGAAGCCGGCGTGTTGGTGCACTTCCTGACGAATAGTGCGCACTTCCTGCTCTTCACGTACCCCTACTTACAACACTGAAAGTTTCAACGGTTCATGAAGAACACACAGGTCATCACCCCACTGGGGCTGTTATTTTCGCTGTGCAGCATAGGCTCTTGTCTCGCCGGCTCGCCGGATGACGCCACCGCTCTGTCGAGCCCCTTCGGCAGCGACACGGATGTGCTGATCACGCCTACGCGGTTGAAACAGGCCACCGCCGATATTCCTGCCGCCGTTACCCTCATTACGTCCGATACGATTCGGCGGCTTGGATTGACGCGTCTCGTGGACATCCTAAGGCTTGTGCCGGGAATGGAAGTCGTCGAAGCCGACTCGACCGATGTGCGGGTGTCCTACCACGGAACGAACATCAGCAATCCGCGACGGATGAACGTCTTGGTTGATGGAATTTCCATGTATCAACCGGCGCTCGCGACGGTGGACTGGACCTCACTTCCAATTCCGGTCTCAGACATTGATCGCATCGAGGTCACGCGCGGCACCGATTCGGCCACCTACGGTCCGGACTCCATGCTCGCGATCATCAACATTGTGAGTAAGCATCCCAGCGACGCTGCACCGTTGAGTCTCACGGCCAGCGGTGGCAGCCCTGGCACCCTGATCGCAACAATTCGAGGTGGCGGCGAGTTTGGCAGCACGAGCGCTCGAGCTGCCGTCGAGCAGGAAGAGCAACACGGGTTTGATACCAACTCTCTTCAACCCACCAATGCTCGCTCGCCAGCCGACGACTACGCGAATACGCGTCTGTCTATCCGTACATCCACCGCACTCGCTGAACGGCAGACGTTGGAGACTTTCGGCTACGCGGTGTCCTCGACTCAGACCCAGGTCTACTCGAACCCTGGCCAAATTACCGCACCGAACTCGCACAGCCAGTCGTTTGACTTGGGACTCAAGTGGAATGTGGAAATATCGGATCACAATTCACTGCAGACTGCCGCAAGCTACTCGCGCTTCATATCAAGTCAAGGTTGGCGCTCCTGTCTGCCCGCACTGGTACTGCTCCCGCAGCTCAGGGCGCTGTACGCCGTAGACCCGAGCTATGCCACGGACATTCTGGATGGCATCGTGCCCACCGGGGGAACGGCAGAAGCCAACGCCCTGGCTCTGCAGACCATTGCCGCCATCAGGGCGCTCGGGCCCGCCGCCACGGCACGTACCTGTGCAGATGCGAGCATAGACGTTGGCCAGGGTCGCGCCGATGGGGAAATCCAGGATACTTACGTCTTCGGACCGGCGCTGCGCGCCGTCTGGGGCGTTGGCGCTCGAGAGGACTACGCATCCTCTCAGACACTCTTGGACAATGGGACACGGTTTGACACCGAGTCCTATCGCGTCTTTGGAACGGCAGAGTACGTACCCGTGACACCCGTTCGCGTCAACGTCGGAGCCTACTATGAACACGACTCCCTCGACGAAGATTCATTCTCCCCGCGGATCGCGGTGAACTGGAGCCCCACGTCAGGCAGCACCTTTCGCGCGATCCTTGCCGATGGAACGCGGGCCCCCAACATGTTCGAGCAGGCGGCACGCCAGGAGTATGTGGTACACAATGTCTCGCCGGCGTTTGAGGGATCCTCGACCGCGACATTTTTTGAGACTGCGAATGGCCCAGGGCATCTGAAGAATGAGCAGATCGTCAACCGCGAGTTGGGATATCTGCTTGAGATCCCGCGCGTCGGCTTACAACTGGACGTGAAGGTCTTCGATGACTCCCTCTATCACTTGATCTCCGAAAAACTGGAGCTTTCCTCCTTCCTTCCGACGAACGATGGTCGAGTAAATCTGCGTGGTGCTGAATTGCAGGCGACCGGAACTCCCAACGCCGACTGGCAGTGGCGGGCGACGTACGCGTACCTGGACAGTTACGACGCCAACACGTTTCTTGAACAAACTGAGTATTCCCGCTATAGCGGCTCGTTGGCGCTCTCCCGTACGTACGCAGCCGGCTGGCGCTGGTCGGTAGCCGACTACGGGGCGACGGGTAACGGGATCGGGCAGCGCGGCTATGAACGCGCGGACACTACGCTGGGAAGGGCCTGGATCCTCTATGGGAAGGCGATGTCCTTGGATCTGACAGGGAGCTATTACTTCACTCTGACAAGTTCGTATTACCGGGACGTGGACTCCATTGCTATGAGTTCCTATAACAATCGCTTTAGAATCCTTGCCACGGTTAGGGTGGAGCTCTAGGCATGTGGTGAGGAACGGCTCGCGCGTGCCTACAATCAGCTGGTGTTGCTTGAAGCTCCATAAATACGCGCCCATGGTCCTGGGCGCTGTCCTCACGGTCTTTATCCTGGCCTCGGCCGCCGGCGCGGCCGAGCACGGACGCGCCGGCCGGCCGCTGTGTATCGTTCTGGCAAGCGCAAGCTCCCAAACTGAACAGTTGCAGCAGATATTGACCTCGCGGTATCCCGCATCAGCGGTAGTCTCAACCGCCTCAATGTGTCCGGACGGAACCCAACTTGCGCTCAGCGTCGGGCCAGCGGCGCTACGCGACATGACGCAAAGCGCCGCACGGTACCCTGCGATTTCGTTGTTCGTGACGCGTGAAGAGTATCGCAAGATCGTCGCAACGCATGCCGACATCAGCGCCATTTATGCCGAGGTTAACCCCGGCGTCCAGCTCCAGTTAGTCAAGCAGCTCTATCAGAGGCCTGTGCGTGTCGCCGTGATGTTGAGCGAAGAGACGGACGATCTGCGCGGGCTCTTTACTTCTGCGGCCGCCCTTGCTGGGCTGACACTGCAGATCATTCGCGCGCCGCCGGCCTCGGACCCGGGACGCGCGGTCGCCACGGCCGGGAATTTTGACGCCCTGGTTCTCATTCCAGATCCGAGCGTGCTCTCTGCGGTGAGCTTCCGGACGATTCTTGAGGCGACCTACCGACGCGGGGAGGGCGTCATCGGGTTTTCCGCAGGTCAGGTTGGCGCCGGCACATTGGCGGCCCCGTTCGCCTCCCTGTCCGACATCCTGGCGCAGTTGGACGAGATGGTGAGCGTTTATCGCACGACGGGCGAGTTGCCAGCGCCCACGTATCCCCGCTACTGGAGCGTCGCGATCAACGAATCTGTCGCCCACTCCCTCGATCTGGTCGTGACCGAAGCCGCGCGACAAATGGGCTCTCGGCCTAATGGGGCCAATGAGGCATCGCCTGGTCTACCTTCCCGCGCGAGCAGCGATGCTCCGAGGTCGCCATGAAAGTGCGCTCTCCCGGCTTCGACAACATCTGGATCCGGTTTGCGATACCGGTCGTGATTGCTTCCTCAGTGATGCTCGTATTCACCATCGTCATGCTATCGCACACCTTCCAACGTGATGCGAACGAGGACGTCACGCAGCGCGGACGTCTGCTGATGATGGCCGTCGAGGCATCGACGCAGTTCGACGTCATGAGTGGTAATCGCGAGCAGTTACAGCGCACGATCGAGCAGGCCATGCGCGAAGAGCCCCTTGTTGCGGGCATACAGATTTATGACGAACACCGCCAGGTCATGGCCTCGGCATCAGCGGAGAATTCGGAGCGAGCCGTAGCGCAGTTCGGCACCCCCATCCGTACCGAACTATCCACTGCAGATCTCTTCAATTCCGACACCGAGCCGCATATCGGCGACGCGCCGCCGTCGCACGCTTCCCCTGCCGCCGGTCGAGTGATCGGGTATGTCGAGGTGCGCGTGCGATCGAGGCCGATCATTGCAGCTCGGATGCGTGGCTCGCTGTACGGCATCGTGTTGGCACTTCTGGCTGGCTTGGTCAGCGTAGCCGTCGGTCTCGCAGTGGGAGTGCGATTCCGACAGCAACTGCGCACACTCATTCACGCACTTCGTCAAATTGGCAGCGGCGATCTGTCGGTGGAATTGCCGGCTAAATCGCCGGGAGAGCTCGGGGCGATGGAGCGCACGATTAACCAGATGGCGCGCGAACTTGGATCTGCACGCGGGGAACTGGAAGCCCGCGTCCGAGAACGAACCGACGAACTCCAGAAGGCCATCGAGCGCCTTGGCGCCAGCGACCAGCAGCGCCAGAGGCTGATCGCCGGACAGACGGCGATGCTCGAGGAGGAGCGCCGACGCATCTCCGTGGAGATGCACGACCATATCAACAGCAACCTGGCACTCATCCAGCTGCTGTCCAATGACTTACAGGAGCAATCCCAGCGTCTGGTCGATGCGCACGTCGCGCCCGTTGAGGGCGCACGCATGCTTGAAGCCGCTACGCGGATCAACGATACGACACAGAAGCTCTATTCCACGGCCCGTGGAATCGTGCGCGCGCTACGGCCGGAGAGTCTGGATGTCCTGGGGTTGCCGCGCGCCGTCGAGGAGCTTATTCACCAATTCAACGCCGCTGGGGGCCATTGCCTCGTGCAGTTTACAGAAAGCCCGAACATTCCGCCGCTGAGAGGGCCTGTGGCTGTCACAGCGTACCGCGTGATTCAGGAGGCTCTCTCCAACATAGTCAAGCACGCAAACGCCACACAGGCGGATGTGTCGTTGCTCGTGAACCAGCCTGCCAACGATCTCCACCTGGTAGTCACCGATAATGGCCGTGGGTTCGATACCCGACATGTGAAGGCGGCCGGTATCGGTTTGGCGAGCATGCGTGAGCGGGTGGAGGGCGCCGGCGGATACATGCTGACTCGTTCGAGCAACTCAGGCACGACGATCGAAGTGACCCTGCCTCTGAGCGATGCCGAGCCAACCACTAACCACCGATGAGCGATTTGACTCTCACATAACGCGTTGCGCATGCTTCCGATTCCGTTCCTCAGTTAGATGGGCATCGATCGATGGTTTTATCGCTAGGCGAAGACCAGCGACCCCGCCCTGAGGCAACGGCTTCTCGAATACAACGAGGATGACTGAGACCATGACCGGCAATGACGACGTCGAGCTTCCATTGGTAAAAGCGGTTCTCGCGGCTACAAGTCTATTGGAAAGTCACAGAGAGAAAGTCACCTCGTGTACCACCCTTCTAGAAATGGCCGGCCACCGTGCGCGCGTCGGGATGATCTGGGCCTTTACCGCGGGGTTTATCGTTTCAGCGGTGCTGATGGCCATCCTGGTGTTCAATCCACTCAAACGCGACGCTGAAGAGTGGCGATCGCTCGCGCTACAATGGCACGCGATTGCGGATTTGCGGAGCAACCGCGTCGATCAGAAGCCGCCGTCTGACGGGGCGATTCCGAGCATCCCCGAAAGTTCTCATTAGCGCGCCCGAGCCGACAAACGAAAACATGTCTGCTTGTTGCGACCGCTGAAAGTGATCTTCTGTAGTAATGAACAACGGCTGCGTTCACTGACGACAGCGCGTCGTGGTTGGTCTATCGAATGCTGCGATGATCGATAAGGCGGCGAATGGCCGCGTCGAGATTCAGAAGATTGAGAGGGGAGGGCATAGCGCATTGTGGTTCTCGGCCCTTCATGTAATGTCGTTACTGAAAATATTGGAGTGGGCCTCGGACTCTTTCGAATCCAGATAAGGAGGGGAGGGGCTTGCCTGTCCTTGGGTACCGTACCCCATCGTACTCGCGGTCAAGACCCTGCACGCGGGCGCGGTGCCCGGGTTCGGCGAGTCGCTGCGCGAGTCTTGAGCGCTCCGCTGCGATGGGCTCTGGGCAGAGTGCAGGCAAACCGCCTGCGATTACTGCATCAGGATCTATCATGGAAATCGATACCCAATCAATCGTTTCGGCCTCGCTCGTGCCCGACCACCAGCGGCTCAATTTTCTGCCGCGGCACTTCGGTCGGCAGATGATGGCGGTGGAGCAGCACCTGTATGCCCGGCTCTCGGAGCTGAGCCCGGACTATTCGGGGGGCTACTGGAACTTCTACGACTTGAGCAATGGCGGCTGCTACCTCGCACCCACTGCGCCGGAGCAGTTACGACTTGTCGTTCAGGGCAACGACTTCGAGGGCACCTTGAGTGCCGACGCCGTCGGCATCACTGCGACTTTGTTCACCTTAAGTGAACTGTCTTTCCGATTCCAGCGAGCGGAGGTTCTCGCGACGCGATTTCATCAACTCCGGGACTTCGCGGCAGATCACGCCGAAGCGGGCCTGATCTTCCGAGCCATTGACTGACCAGAGGAAGCAGCGGCGGCGCCCTCGGCCGCCGCGTTTCTTCCCCAAGTCATGGAGACCGCGATGGAATCAATCCCGACACCGGACGTCCCCGAATCCGGAAACCTCTTTTGCAACAATCCTACTTGTGATTTACACGTCCGGGCGGGCGATTCGAACGTGCGTGGATTTGGCAACTGGGCCGTCCTCGCGAACGGTCTTACCGTCGGGCGAGGACTCTACGACGGCGTATTTCTTTGCGACCGCTGCGGGCGGCGCGGCCTGAAATAGGAGCGGGTGCGCCCGGCTTTCCGGCTTTGATTGTGCTTGCCGCGTCCGCCCGGCTCTCCTGCTGCGACCGCCGTCGTATCCAGCACCAAAGATCAATCAGATCATCAATAGGCTCGCGCTTCTTGTTCTTTTTCATGGGCGCGACAATGAGTCCGGACCCTATCGATGGCAACGCGCATTACTGGCGCGTTCGTCGAGAAAGTCACACGACTCTGAACTTCCAATCCAAGATTAAGAAATAGCTTGGGCTTGCCGCGGTGTCACAGCGCCGCCTAGCGTCGGCGCCTACCACGCCGGTCGTCACGTTCAAGCGCCTTTCGACGGCATAACCGGCCTGCGCCCCGCGCGCGGGTCCCCTCCTATTATTCCACGAGCACTTGAGCGCTCCGCTGCGGCGTGCAGCTCCTCCCGCGCCGGCAAGTCCGCCGGCTGCACCAGGAGAAATCAACATGACTCGCTCAAAATCACTCGCCGTCCGCTCCAATCGCGGACACATCAAGCAGCCCACCGACGTCTCGAGCACGGACTTTGTCCGTCAATCGCCGACCGGACAGACGCCGATCATGGATTCCGAGATCGTCAGCGCGGCACTCGGGATCCTCGCGAAGCGAATCGCCAAGGGCTCCATCATCAAGAACATGGAAGATGCGAAGAAGTATCTGGCAGTCCGATTTGCCGACCTTCAGCATGAGGTTTTCGCGATCGTGTACCTCACGAATCGCCATGCGGTCATTGCCTGCGAGGAGATCTTCCGCGGAACCATCGATGGCGCCAGCGTCCATCCGCGAGAAGTGGTCAAGAGTGCGCTTCAGCATAACGCGGCCGCTATCCTAATCGCCCATCCGCACCCGAGCGGAGTGTGCGAACCGTCCCACGCGGACGAGTTGATAACGACCCGCATCCGCGAAGCCTGTGCGCTTGTCGAGATACGGCTGATCGATCACATCGTTATAAGTGGCGACCGAGCCGTCAGCTTCGCGCAGCTTGGAATGCTCTGAGGCTATAAGGCTCAGCACGTCGGGTCGCAGGCCGGGCCCGATGTGCTAAATTTCGCTTTGTTGTGTTCGGGCGATCCGGGAGACCATCGTGAGCTCGCGCGTCTTCTACGTCACGGTCATCGGTGGCCGACAATTTGAGGGGGTTTTGTCTGCCGATGGGCCCTACATTTCTTGTGGTAACGAGGGGGTGGCCCTCGGTACGTGCACTTCAATCGACCAACTTGCATCTGATATCGAGTCCAGGGTTCACGGTCGACTGGTGAGTCCCAATTCCTGGTGGGTAACGAAGTACCACACGCAGCCGCGAATATCGCTCGACGGCATGAACGATCCGGAACGCCGACAACTAGCCGAGGAATTTGGCATTCGGGTTGGCCGCGAAGGGCCGAACACCGAACCGTTCTGGGACTCACCAGCGTTTCACGCGTTGGTGGCGTGGATGAAGAAAGAACGGTTCACCGCTGCGTCTTTTCGGGATGCCAACGCCTACCTACCGGGTTGGTATGAGGCCGCGCGCGGCGGCGGCGGCCAATGAACAGCACTAGCGCCATGGGGCGCCACGGACTATAATTCACCACCTTTGCGAAGCAAAAACCATTTAATAATCAGCGGCTTATTCGCATAATAAGCATTATGGTAACTCGCGCCATGAGACGGTGTTTTCACTCAGGCTATGGGTTTCAGCGCTTGCTGAAGACCCATCTTTGAATGCAATGATCTCGTGTTTGGCCAGACGCTGCCGGCCCCTGCCCGCCGCAGGCATTACGCGCGACAGCGCACTCCTGAGCGCGTGATGCCGATTCTCGGCGCAACCCGTCGCGGGTGCGCCGTCGTGACGCGGCTCCAGGCGCTTTACGGGCGCAGCCGCTTTGCCGCTCGCCGCACAGCTTCCTCGCTGACTTGCCCTGTTTTCTTGCGCATTGTTCCAAGCGTCGCATTCGGCGAGAACTCTGGAATCGGCTTTGGGAGGTTCTTGTTCAGCGTGTCACTACGCTTCTGCTGTATCTCGCCCTTCTTGGGCGAGCTCTTAT
>OCTA010000637.1_pt1 | contig 32068 bp, 23 predicted proteins | sample 1538991 | NCBI WGS metagenome assembly OCTA01 (sample SAMEA3539302, study PRJEB22396) | soil metagenome | biome: tundra; feature: field; material: soil | place: USA | collected 2010-05 | depth 0.15 m | reverse complement strand
CCAGCGGCTTGCGATGCGCCGCGCCGGCCGGCACCTGCAGAGCTGTACCCACAGCTTCAGGGGCAGCCGCCACAACTATCGATGCGACCTCCGCGGCCGCCACCGGCTTGGTCACGCTGACCTGGACGGGCAGGAGCGGGGCAGGCACGTGGGCGTGGCGGACCACACCAAGCCTGACGGCTATTTCTTGGACGTCGGCCAGAGTCAGCGTCTCCTCGGCCAGCAGCTCAGCGGCCACAGCACCCAGGAATGTCTTGTGCTCGCCCAGAAGTTTGGTGGCCGCTTTGTGCGCCCCGCCGAGCAGCTCCTCCACGACGTCGCTGACGTCCTGGGTGGGGGCGGCGCCGCCCCGCCTGACCTGGTAGCCCAGGCGCGTCATTCCGTAGCGGGTCGCCATCGAGGTGGCCAGCTCGGTGGCTGCATGAAGGTCGCCTGCGGCGCCCTGGGTGAACTCGCCATCTAGCAGGATCTCTTCTGCGGCACGCCCGGCCATGGCGGTCACCAGCTGGGCGTGCGCCTTGCGTCGCGGCAGGAACTGATCGTCGTTGCCGGACATCCACGTCACGCCGCCGGCCGGACCGCGCGGGATGATCGTGACCTGCACCGGGTCGTCGGCCTGCTCCTGCAGATAGGCAGCCAGCGTGTGACCCGACTCGTGCCAGGCGGTGACCTCGCGGTCGTGGTCGGTGACCAGGGCAGACGTACGGGCCCGGCCCATGGCGATCGTGGCGACGGCGTGTTCGAAGCACTCGGCGGTGACCTCGGCAAGATCGCGCCGCACTGCGTCCACGCATGCCTCGTTGACCAAGGCCTGCAGCTGCGCGCCGGAGAATCCGGGGGTCCGCCGCGCGAGCGCGGTGAAGTCCACGCCGTCTGCTATCGGCTTTCCGGCGGTGTGCACGGCAAGGATCTGCTGGCGGCCTCGCCGGTCTGGGTTGGGCACCTCAACCTTGCGGTCCAGGCGGCCGGGGCGGGTGATGGCTGGGTCCAGCATGTCGGCTCTGTTGGTGGCCGCGATCACGATGACGTTGGAGGAGTGGAAGCCGTCCATCTCGGACAGAAGCGCGATCAAGGTCGTCTCGGACTCGATGTGGGCCACCTCGCCGTCCCCGCCACGACGGCGCGCGACGGCGTCCACCTCGTCGATGAAGATGATGGCCCGCTCGTGCAGGCGGGCGGCGGCGAACAGGGCCCGGATGCGCTGGGCTCCGACACCGACGTACTTCTCCACGAAGTCTGAGCCGACAGCGGTGAACATGGGCACCCCGGACTCGCCGGCGACGGCGCGGGCCAGGAGGGTCTTGCCTGTCCCGGGCGGCCCGGTCAGAAGCGCGCCCTTGGGTGCGGTCGCGCCAGTGCGGGTGAAGCGTTCCGGCTCCTTGAGGAACATGACCAGCTCCAGCAGCTCAGCTTTGGCCTCATCGCAGCCCGCGACATCGCTGAACCGGGTGTCTGGGACGGTTGCCGGTTCGACTGCCCCCGCTTTCTTGTGCCCGAACCGCTTGGCTCCTGACCCGCCGGTGGTCATGGCGGCGCTGCCGCCCGTCGACTCACTGGGTTCGTCGGCCCGTGAGTAGTGCCGACGCCAGCGCCTCCCGAGGGTGATCACCAGCGATCCGGCCAACAAGCCCATCAGGCCGATCCCCAGAGCCCAGAGGAACGGCCCCTCCACAGCAGCGGCGGCGGCGGTGCTGGCGGTGGTTGCCGTGGTGGCGGCTGCGGTCTTGGCGACGGCGCCCGCATTCACCGCCGCGGGGGCCGCGATATCGGCGCCGGTGATGGTGCCCGGGTGGACGGGCACGCCGGCGGCGATGAGGGTGTCCACGACTTTGGGAAGGTAGCCGCTCAGAGCGTTCGCGTCGGCCACTGCGCCCGGGCCCAGCCTGCCACCATCGGCGGCCGGGCCAGGTGGCGCCGAGGAGGCCGGCGCGCCCGGGCCGTAGGTGGCTTGGACGACCAGAGCGGCCTCGTCCACGACCGCGTTGGACAGTTGGCCGGCCTTCGCGTCGACGATTAGGCGGGTCATCGAAATGGGTACGGCGCTCTTGCCGGGCGCTGCGACTGGGCCGGCCACGCCGAGCAGGACCAGGACAGCCACGGAGATCCCGGCCACGGCGAGGATTGTCACGCCGATGAAGGTGGTCCCGGCCATTCCGCGGGCGGCGGCGATGCGGCGTCGCAGCATGCCGGTCAGGCGCTCTTTAAGGATGTTCACCTCAAGTCACAGTGCTCAGCAGCCATGGTGTAGCCAGGCTGTCGGCAGCTGAAGGCCAGCCGGGCCGTGTCCCACGCGAAGGTGCGGCCCGTCCTGACAGACCCAGGACGCCATGCCTCTTTTGCAGGATACAAGCGAAGGCGGCAGCGAACCTCGGCCGTGGACCCTCGGTACGGGAGAGTTCCGGCGACAGAGGGGCCATCACCATCACACCTAATGGTAAGGGATCCTGGCCGTGGTTTGTGCGAGGTTTCACCTGGGAGACGCGGGCCGGTGGGTCGGGGCGGGAGAACCAGGCATCGCCGCCGCCCGGCGATGCCTGCCCGGGTGGGCCGCGGTGAGGTCTGCCAGGACAATGCTTTCGCGCGCCGCGTGCGGGACGTGGCGCTGCGCGTCGCCGGGGACCGGGCTGTGGCGGACGCGGTCTGTGAGCTGTGGCAGCGTGGAATAGCGGATCCTGACGGGCGTCGCAGCAGATGCTACCGGCCTGCACGGGCGGGTTCACACGAAGTGCTCTGCTTAACTGCGAGACCACGATGACAAGTCTGTGAGCCAGGATCTGCGCACACGGTGGTTCCAAGCCGTCGTTCTGGCAGGTATTCCGTGGATACTGGTCTGCTCCGTTCATCCACAGCGGATGAGGCTGCCGCCTCGGCATGGGATCAGGATTTAACTGCTCGAAGTGCATATTCCGTCGCTAAAGGAGTCATCATGGCTGGTACGTCGATGTCGGGTGGCGGCGCCACGGTTCCCAGGCAAATGGAAGAGTCGGAAGTCACCGGGTGGGTCGGCTGGATCGTATTTGCCGGCACCATGATGATGCTCCTCGGCGTTTTCCACGCGTTTGAGGGTCTTATTGCGCTGTTCCGGCACAGTTATATCGCCTTCCCAACACAGGGGCTCACTATTCAGGTGAGCTACACACAGTGGGGCTGGGTGCAGCTCATTGCTGGAGTCCTCGTGTTCTTTGCCGGGCTCGGCCTCTTCACGGGTCGGACGTGGGCCCGTACTGTTGCCGTCATCCTCGTGGGCATCAGCGCGCTGGTGAACTTCGCGTGGGCCACGAGCTTCCCCATCTGGTCGATCACGCTTCTCGCGATTGACTTGTTTGTCATCTACGCGCTCATCGCGCACGGTGGGGAGCTGAAGGCAGCCAGAGAAACCTGAGCAAGGCCCTCCATTGGGCTAGCAAAGATTCGTTCGAGGACGCCGGCCCGCCGCGATAGGCGGGCTGGTGTCCTTGGCGTTCCCGTACGCATATCAGGCATACCTCCACTTTCGCATCACACCAGTTCCGCTTTTCCGCCACCGTCCCTGGCAGCTGCCCACGGTGACCCAAGATTCTTGCCCGTCTTCATCACATCGCAGTTGGTGGACGCAACGGGTCACCGGCGCCGCGTCAGACCCCCAACACCCTCCCCCGGCATTCTCTGTCTCCAACCCAGAGGTCAGGCGTGGGCCTGACACTCATCGCGGTCGGTCAGATACCAGCTTCCGCGCGGCGAACTCGATCGAGTCTTCCGACAGGAGTACGTGCAAGGCCGCGTCGCCGAGCGGGATGAAGCTGTCCTCGCTTGTTACCCGTTCAACGGAACCCGTGAAGTGCTCATCGACCAAGGCCGTGGTAACGCCCTCGGACACCCCCCCGGATCGACGCGTTTCGTCGACGATGAGCACCTTGCCAGTCGCGGTGGCCTCGCGCAGGATGTCCCTGACCGGCAGCGGGGCCAGCCAGCGCAGATCCAGGATTCTCACGCAGATTCCTGATTGGGCCAGCCTTCGAGCCACGCGCATGCTCATATAGAGGCCATTGGCAAAGGTGATCATCGTCAGATCCTGGCCGTCGCCATGGGTCCTCCCCGTCCCGATTGGCGCATGCTGACCCGGCCAGTCTTCGGGAGCAGCGTAGGGCGAGAGCCAAAGTCTGTCGTTCACCTGGTACAGGTCGCGGACGTGATAGAGGGCGATCGGCTCTATGAAGACTGATGGAGTGCCAGCTGCTGCTGCAGCGGCGACGCACGTACGCAACATTGCCGCTGCGTCATCTGGCCTCGCCGGAGACGCGATGATGAGGCCGGGAATGTCTCTGAGTGCGCCAACTGCATTGTCGTTGTGGAAGTGGCCCCCAAAGCCCTTCTGATAGCCATAGCCGGCGATCCGAGTCACGAGCGGGTTGGAGTACTGGCCGTCGGAGAAGAACTTCAGGGTGGCCGCCTCTCCGCGCAGCTGGTCTTCGGCGTTGTGCAGGTAAGCCAGGTATTGAATCTCCGGTATCGGGAGCAATCCACTGACGCCGGCGCCGAGGGCCAGCCCGAGGATGGACTGCTCATCGAGCAGGGTGTCGAATACTCGCGCTCCACCCGCCTTGTGGAGGAGTCCACGGGTCACCCCGTAGACGCCGCCTTTCTTCGCAACGTCCTGACCGAAGATCAGCGCCTCGGGGTGCTGGACGAGCACATCCCCCAGGGCACGGTTTATGGACTGGGCGAGCGTCAGAGCACCTTCTCGCTCGGGCAGGGTCCCCTCGAAGAATGCCTCCCGTTCGGGCAGCGGACCCATCCCGGCGAGCTTCGCAACCGATGATGGGTGTGGCCCGGCCAGTGGCGCCCTCACCGACACGGATGAGGTCAGCTGAGGCAGCTCGGCAACGTCCCGCGCCAGGCCAAGGACATCTGCTCTCATGGACTCGTAGCGGGCCAACACCTCATCCACCGACAGAACACCCGATGTCACGAAGAGCCGGGCGGACTGAACGAGCGGATCGTGTCGCTGGTCACCAAGAATCATGATGGCGCTGCGATACGCAGTCTCGACGTCAGAGCCGGCGTGGCCCATCAGTCGGACCGTCCGCAGGTGAAGGAAGGCCGGGCGCCGATGGTGCCTGACCCAGGCCGCGGCACGCGTCGATGAGTCAAGCGCACTTGCCAAGTCACATCCGTCAGCCTCGAAGTACTCCAGCCCAGGTCTGTGCCCATAACTGTGCGCAATCCACCCGTCCGGGGTGCGGACACTGATGCCGATGCCGTTGTCCTCGCACACGAACAGTATTGGCATCGGCACCCCCTGGTAGCCGGTGTAGATGGCAGCATTGATGGCACCGGTGGCTGTGGAGTGGTTCGCCGAGGCGTCGCCGAAGCTGCACACCGTGACGGCATCAGATGGCCATGCGCCGGGTACCCCGAGCTTGTGAACGCGTTGGATCGAGAGAGCCACACCTAGTGCCCTGGGCAGGTGCGAGGCAATGGTCGAGGTCTGAGGGATCACCGCGAGTGCCTTGTTCCCGAACACCTTGTGCCGGCCACCCGATATCGGGTCCTCGGCCGAAGCGACGACACCCAGCAACACATCTCTTAACGCTGTGGAGACACCGCCCTGACGTGCCCGCTCGAGGAAGAAGGCACCGGAGCGGTAGTGCAGTAAGGCCGGATCGGTGGGCCGCAACGCGGCCGCTACCGCGCCGTTGCCCTCATGCCCGGAGGACCCGATCGTGTAGTAGCCCTTCCCCTGGCTGCGCAGCCAGCGCGCGGCGAGGTCGAGGTGCCGGCTGCCGAGCTGTGCATCGAAGACCTGGAGAAGACGCGGGTCGATCGCGGCCTCGGCCGAAGAGCTGAACGACATGGTCTCGAGTCCGCGCATCTCCTCGACGGCACGGGTGAACATCGTGTCGATCTGTTCGGTCATCACAGGTTCAGTGAAGGGCGGAGAGTCCAGTGAGCCTCTGGCCGATGGCCAGAGTGTGCAAGGTCCTCATCCTGGTTGGGTCGAAGTCCATTCAGCGATGCTAAGCGATTGCGCCGGGCAACCATCGCTAGTCGAAGACGATCTGTCGGGAGATGATGAGGGCTGCCGAGTTCGTCAGCCGGAACCAGCCAAGGAGAAGATCATGGCATTCGAGCCAACTGGGATTCCGAGTGCCAGCGAGCTCAACGAGCTCGCCCGCGCCACCGCGGAACGCTGCGGAGTTGACCACGAGCGCATAGCCGGCGGCATGAGACTGACCTCACCCATCAACGGCGAGCACTTGTTCTCGGTTGACCGGGCCGGCGCCGCCTCGGTCGAGGCTGCCATCGATCGCGCACACGGTGCGTTCAGGCAATGGCGCAAGGTGCCTGCCCCAGTGCGGGCGAAGGTGGTCAAGGGCTTCGGAAGTTTGCTCACCGAGCACAAGAACGATCTGGCCACGCTGATCAGCCTGGAGGTCGGCAAGATCACGTCCGAGGCCCGCGGTGAGGTCCAGGAGATGATCGACATCTGCGACTTCGCCGTCGGTATTTCGCGGCAGCTCTATGGACGGACGATGACCTCGGAACGCCCGGGTCACCGGCTCATGGAGACATGGCACCCGCTGGGGGTCGTCGCCGTCATCAGCGCGTTCAATTTCCCTTCCGCAGTCTGGTCATGGAACACCGCAATCGCGCTGGTCTGCGGTGACTCCGTCGTCTGGAAGCCGTCCGAGCTGGCCTCGCTGACCGCCATGGCCAGCGCAGCTCTGCTGGATCGGGCGATCAAAGAGCAGGGCGCCCCTGAACACCTGAGCCAAGTTCTGATCGGCGGGGCCGATGTCGGCCAGGTCCTTGTCGACCATGCTGGTGTGGCCCTGCTCAGCGCAACTGGGTCTACCCGGATGGGTCGGGCCGTCGGGCCGCGCGTTGCCGAGCGATTCGGACGTTCACTGCTGGAGCTCGGGGGCAACAACGCGGCTGTTGTGGCGCCGACCGCCGATCTCGACCTGACCACACGGGGGATCGTGTTTTCCGCAGCCGGAACAGCCGGCCAGAGATGCACGACGATGCGCCGCGTCATCGCACACGTGAGCATCGTGGACGAGCTCGTCGAGAGGATCTCTGAGGTGTATGGCCGGCTCCCCATCGGTAACCCGCTTGCGAGCGGAACCCTCGTTGGTCCGCTGATTCACGACGCGTCATACCGGGTCATGCAGAACACTCTTGAGGCCGTCACCAACGCGGGCGGCACGCTCGTTTGTGGGGGAAGACGCCGGTTGGAGGATGAGGCGCCCCAAGCTTTCTATGTCGAGCCGGCCATCGTCCGAATCGACAAGCAGACGGATGTCGTCCGTCGTGAGACCTTTGCGCCGATCCTGTACGTGATGCCGTACGACGACCTAGACGAGGCGATCACTCTCAACAACGATGTGACTCAGGGTCTCTCGTCCAGCATCTTCACCAGTGACCTGGCTGAAGCCGAGCGCTTCGTTGCTGCTGAGGGCTCTGACTGCGGTATCTGCAACGTCAACATCGGGACGTCGGGCGCCGAGATCGGCGGGGCGTTCGGCGGCGAGAAGCAAACAGGTGGTGGTCGTGAGTCGGGGTCGGACGCATGGACGAGTTACATGCGTCGGGCCACGAACACCATCAACTATTCCGGTCAAGTTCCGCTCGCCCAAGGGGTCGATTTCGCGGTTTAGCACCCAGAGGTGGTCGGTTTCTGCGCCGCAGACCTCCCGGCCCATCCGGTCCGGTGCCGGGTCGCCACAGCAGCCCGGGTCGAGGCGTCGCGCGGCTGTGCGGTGCCGCCACACCACTGAGCGAAGCTCGGGTGCATCGTTGATCGTCACAGGCTCGTGTCACCCAGTGGTGGTCGTTTCTTTGGTGAGCGCAGCAAGCATCTCGAGAGGGTCGGCGATTATGGCGCCCGCCGTGAGCAGACGTTGCTGTAGCCTCCCGACGGTAAGGTGACGAGCCCCTTGTGGCGCGGGCTGTGAGATCCAGCCGAGCCACTCCCGTCCGTGACCGGGACCAAGCACGCGTCCTCCGTTGGTAACAGCCATCATCGGTACGTCAGGGGGTAGCTCACGAGGTTCTGGGAAAGCCTGTCAAGGCCATGAGTCCAGTGACCGAGCGACCTTCGCACGGGCTCGCTCGTGGCCGGCGGCGCCCGTGCACGGCAGCGCGATGGGGCTCTTTGACCGCAGCGCGGCACCTCTTGCCTCGAACGTGCAGTGCAGTTCTTTGCATCGCCGAGGCAAGAGGTGCGACCCTATTGGGGTCTCCGGCCGGAGGGCCGCCGTGGCATAGGTCCTGCGGCCGGAGCACGGGTGGTGTCTTGTCTCCGGGTTATGCCTGGGCCGAAGGTTACGTACCGTGTGAAGCGCGAACCCTTGGTTGTTGTGCCGGCGCACAGCTGTTCTGGTCCAGGTGCACCACTCTGGCTCTTGTAAGCCAGGGCAGCAGAACCAGGGTCGCTCCCGGACGATGCCGGTGACCCGGTAGACCGCGTGGGTGATTCTTGCGCGGAGGGCAAAACCGTTTCTTCGGGTGGTTGAACGCTTCTTCGACAATCCTGGCGTGGCACGGGGGCGCGGGCCGCCCGGGAGGCTCTGGTCCTGCAGTGAAGCACGCTCAGGGGTGAATGTGACGCCACCTGCAGGCAACTGCGTCGGTGAGACGGGCCGGAACACGTTGCTCAAGCCATTGCTGTGCGCGAAGCTTCTTGACCTGTGAACCGCTGCGCGAAGCGCCCTTCCAACCTCAGCGCCGTTCCTACAGGTGAACCGCGCTTCACGTTGGCCTCCTACTTCAGGCATTCTGATGCCATGGCTACCGCGCAGTTCGCCCGCGAGACACCGTCCGGCGTATTCGTCCGCCAGACCAATCGGTTCACCGACCGAATCACCCGAGACAGCGACTCCGCACCGGGCGAAGGCCCCGACGCCCTCGGGCGCTGGCCGGTTGAGCCGGGTCGATACCGCTTGGTATGGTCCCGGGCCTGCCCATGGGCGCACCGTGCCAGGATCGTGTGGGGCCTGCTCGGCCTCACGGAAGTCATCTCACTTGCCACGGTCGACCCGATCCGCGATGAGGACGGTTGGCGCTTCACGCTCGACCCGGGTGGACGGGACCCGGTCCTTGGCATCAAATACCTTGCGGAGGCCTATCGGGCGGCTGACCCGTCTTTCGCCGACCGTGTGACCGTTCCAGCGATCGTCGACACGCTCTCGGGGCGCGTGGTCACCAACGACTACCCGCAAATCACGCTTGATCTGAGCACCGAGTGGGTAGCGCATCACCGCGCCGGCGCACCCGACCTGTACCCGATGGCCCAGCGCTGCGAGATCGACGCGGTGATGCTGGAGATCTACACCGACCTCAACGACGGCGTTTACCGGGCCGGCTTCGCCGCCAGTCAGGAGGCGTACGAGGCAGGCTACGACGCGGTGTTCCGACGCCTAGACGCGCTCGAGGATCGCCTCTCTGACGGTCGAAGGTTCCTTCTCGGCGACTGTCTCAGCGAGGCCGATGTGCGACTTTTCACCACACTCGTTCGTTTCGACGCCGTTTACCACAACCACTTCCGCTGCAACCGGAACAAGATCACCGAGATGCCCGCGATCTGGGCGTACGCGCGCCGGGTCTTCCAGACCCCCGGCTTCGGCGACTCGGTGGACTTTGACCAGATCAAACGGCACTACTACGGGACCCACGCGGCCATCAACCCGACGGGCATCATCCCCAAGGGCCCGGACACGTCCGGGTGGCTCAGCTAGCGACCGAGGCGAGGTCTTGACCTGTGTTCTGGCTGGTCTGTGCTACCGGGAGCCCCGCCGCCCGCCAGATTTCCAGGGCGTCAGGAGATCCGCTAACCGCTCGATGAAGCAGGGAACCTTGGAGGACCGCGACTGGCAATCACGTTTAGGAACGAGTGCCGCCCTCCGTGTCACGTTCTGGTGCTGATGCCAGGGGCCATCGCCATCTGATGTCGACGGTTTGGTGGACTCGCTGAGAGGCTTCTCGTCCATGCGGCTGCGAGCGCGGCGCTCGTCCGCACCCATGGGAATCAGCTTCGCCGTCGTAGTTCGCGGCTTCGTGCGGTGATGTACCGATGTCGATCGCCTAGGCGTACAGCGAGGATCAGAGGAAGCCAACTCCAAGACCAGCGGCATCCGGCTGAGGCGGCACCATGGCCGGGCATGAAGGACGAGGGCTTGCTGCACCCAACATCCGGTCGGGTCGGGTGGGCCGACCAGCAGAAGCATGGGCGACCCCGGCCGATGCGGGGGAGCAGCGACCGGGGTCTGGACCGAGTCGCCACTTCGAGGAGGGCGCCCTCGGCCCTCTACACATCATGCGCACCAAGGTATGGGGTTGGTCAAGAACAGGTTTGTAGAAAGTTAAGAAAATGTCCAACGTGGGGGTCGGCGGGCCGTGGAGTGGAGAGTCAACTCAGCTGCGTGCGGCTGGGTGATCGGTCGTAGGTCTCGGTGGCGCGATCCGGTGAGTTCTCACCAAGGGGGGCCCGGTGGCGTCGCGCTCACCCTTATGGGGAGTGGCAGGAGGACACGCGCTCCGCGCGGCGGGCCGGCGCCACCACCTGGCCCCTTGAGGGGAGACATCGTGCCAACCGTGATCGCCCACCACCATGTGTTTGCCTTTGAAGCACCTGGCCGACTTCCTGTCAATCACCGGTACCAGAACAGCGCGTATTCGCCGAGAGCGAGTACGCCTCCTGGTGGCTGGATTGACCGGACCCGATGGCGAGGGTGGGAGGAGATGTTGGTGCGACTGAACTGGATCTGAGTACGTTGCGGCTCCTGGCCGCTAGGGACACCGACATACTCCTGGGACTCTTTGCCAGGATTTCTTCTTCGTCATGGCGCCTGGCCGTTTCTGGGATCCCCTTCGTGTTCGCAATTCAAGCTGGAGTCATTGACCTACAGCAGCGGGCCTACTACGACATCGACAGCGTTGGACTGACCTGTCAAATGCAGGTGATGGGCGCGGGGTTTCAGCGCCTTGAAGAGACCAGGGATGGGTGAACCCAGGCTCTCTCGGATGCGAACCTGTCCAGTGACCTGTTTACGCAGAATCTTCACCGGCTCTGGGAGTTTGCCCGATCGACGACCACAGACCACAGTTCGGTGGGCAGGCTGTGAGCTAGCTGACTGCGCACGGGACCTGCGCCCGCGCGACGAGCAGGTCCACGAAGGCAGGGCTTACGCCCAACGGCTCCGCTACCGGCATGCCCGCGCAGGCGGCCACGACTGAGTCGGGCAGCCTGCCCGGCGCCACGAACAGCGAGGCGACAGCCGGTCTGTGAATCCCCTTGTTCGACAAAGCCTGTAGTGCCTGCGCCAGCGAGGGGGTCACGGTGGACGCGAAAGCGGGCATGACCGGTATGCCGTGTGCGTGAGCCAGGTCGCGGGCCAGCCGGTCGATATGCAGACGCGCCGCCCCAGAGCTCGACCCTGCCGAGGCCAGGACCAGAGCGTCGGCTTGTCCGTCGGCGCCGGCTGCGAGCAGGCGGTCGGCCAGTGCCATGAGCAACAGGTCGCGTTGGCGACCCCCGCCGGCGAGCAGCGGCGGCGCCATGCGGACATCCATCCGGGTGGTGACGCCGCTGGCCGCCACGGCCATTGGAACGTCATGGGTCAGGTGGTAGCCAGGCGCGAACAGCAGCGGCACGACGCGCACCGACGTGAAGCCTTCGGCAGCCAACCGTCGCAGTGCGACCGTCGCACCAGGGGCCGTGAAACCCAGGTAAGCCGCACGCACCGTGACGCCTGTGGCTGCAGAGACTGCCACGACCAGCGCGGACACCACAGGTTCAGCACGCGGGTCTCGACTGCCGTGGCTGAGCAGGAGAACTGCGGTCGACTGGGCTGTCGTCATGAATGCGCCTAGATGTCCCACTCGTCGGCGTGCTCACCCTCGCCGGCCAATGGGTCCCCGACCATCCCAGCGGCAAGTGTCTGGCCGCTTTGAGCGTCGATCAGCAAGAACGCACCGGTGCGACGGTGCCCGGCGTACGGTTCGGCCGCGATCGGTTCGGCGGTGCGAATCCTCAGGCGCCCGATGTCGTTCAGTCCTAGGTCGTGCGCCGCCACGATCTGTACCGCATCGAGATCCAGGACCCCGTCGACAGCACTGACGATTGCCCGGGTTGTGCGGGTGGTGTGTTTGAGCAGCACCCGGCTGTGTTTGCTCAACGGCACGTCGGAGAGCCAGCAAACCGTGGCAACCAGGTCGCGGGTCAAGGAGGGAACCGAGGATGCGGCTGCGATGAGGTCCCCACGCGCCACGTCGATGTCATCGCTGAGGCGCAGTGATACCGAGCGGGGGGCGAATGCCTCGGCCAGTGGCCCGTCGGCGGTGTCGATGCCGGCAATAGTGGTTTGGCGTCCGCTGGGCAGGACCACCACCTGATCGCCCACCCGAACGACGCCGGAGGCGATCTGGCCGGCATACCCGCGGTACTCGCGGTGGGCCGCGTCGCGGGCAGCCTCCTGCGGCCGCAGGGTCAGCTGGACGGGGAAGCGAAACTCCTCGTGGCTCGGGTCGTCGGCAACCGGCAGGGCTTCGAGGATTGCCAGCAGGCTCGGTCCGGTGTACCAGTCGGTGCGCGACGAGCGGTCCACGATGTTGTCGCCCTCGAGGGCCGACACCGGGACGATGATCAGGTCGGGGAGGCCGAGGTCGGTCGCCAACGCTGCCAGAGCCGCTGCGACCCGCGTGTAGACGTCTTCGTCGAAGTCGACGAGGTCGATCTTGTTGACGGCAACGATGACGTGGGGGACTCGAAGCAGAGCTGCCACCGCCAGGTGCCGCCGGGTCTGCTCCAGGACCCCCTTACGTGCATCTACGAGCAGCACCACAGCGTCAGCCGTCGAGGCCCCGGTGACCGTGTTGCGGGTGTACTGCACGTGCCCCGGGCAGTCTGCCAAGATGAACGACCTGTCGGCCGTGGCGAAGTAGCGGTAGGCCACGTCAATGGTGATGCCCTGTTCGCGTTCGGCGCGCAGACCATCGGTCAGCAGAGCGAGATCGGTGTGGGCCAGACCGCGGCCACGGGAGACCCGCTCAACCGCATCGAGCTGATCCGCCAGGACCGACTTGGAGTCGTGCAGCAGGCGCCCGACCAGGGTGGACTTGCCATCGTCGACCGAGCCGGCTGTTGCCAGCCGCAGGAGAGTGGGGTGCGCGCGGCTGCTCATCAGATCGAACGTCATGTTAGAAGTACCCCTCTTTCTTGCGGTCTTCCATCGCCGCTTCTGAGATCCGATCATCGGCGCGGGTCGCGCCCCGCTCGGTCAGTCGGGTGGCCGCAACTTCGACGATCACGTCTTCAACGGTCAGCGCGTCCGACTCAACGGCACCGGTGCACGACATGTCACCGACAGTCCGATAGCGAACCTGCCTGGTGACAACCGTTTCGGACTCGCGTGGCTGAGAGACTGGACCGACCGCGAGCAGCATCCCGTCGCGTTCGAAGACCTCACGCTCATGGGCATAGTAGAGATCGGGCAGGTCGATGTGCTCCCTTGCGATGTAACGCCAGACGTCGAGCTCGGTCCAGTTGGACAGTGGAAATACTCGTACGTGCTCACCCGGGCGGTGCCTGCCGTTGTAGAGGTTCCACAGCTCGGGACGCTGGTTGCGGGGGTCCCAGGCGCCGAACTCGTCTCGCAGGCTGAAGATCCGCTCCTTGGCACGGGCCTTCTCCTCGTCGCGACGGCCACCTCCGAAGACCGCATCGAACCTGTGGTCCGCGATGGCGTCAAGAAGAGGCTGAGTCTGCAACGGGTTGCGGGTCCCGTCGGTGCGCTCAGACAAGCGTTCATCATCGATGTAGTCCTGCACCATGGCGACCTCGAGGCGCACGCCCTTGGCGGCGACGGCGTGGTCGCGGTAGGACAGGACCTCGGGGAAGTTGTGGCCGGTATCTACGTGCAGCAGGGGGAACGGAACGGGTCCGGGCCAGAAAGCCTTCGCCGCTAGGTGCAGCATCACCACGGAGTCCTTGCCACCGGAGAACAACAACACCGGCCGCTCGAACTCCGCGACAACCTCACGAAAGATGTGGATCGACTCGGACTCGAGGGTGTCCAGATGGTCCAGGGTCAAGCGCGCCCCGTCCCTGGTGGCGGTCTCTACAGTCTGGGCGGTCGCGCTCATGAGTGAATCCCACATTCGGTCTTGCTGCTGCCGGACCAGCGCCCGGCTCGGGGGTCCTCGCCAGGGGCGACCTTGCGCGTGCAGGGCGCACATCCGATCGACGGATAGCCCTGTGCGACGAGCGGGTTGCGGGGCAGGTCATGCTTTACCTGATAGGCCTCGACGTCGTCATCGGACCAGGTCACCAGAGGGTTGATCTTGACCAGATCGTGCTTGTCGTCCCACGACACGATCGGTGTGCTGGCCCGGGTCAACGCCTCGATCCGGCGCACGCCCGTGACCCAGGCGGCCCGTCCGTCCAGGGATCGGGCCAGCGGCTCGACCTTGCGCAGGAAACAGCAGAGGTTTGGATCGCGGTCGTGCAGCTTCTCTCCGTACTCCGCGTCCTGCTCGGCCACGCTCTGGCGAGGCAGCGCCTCGATCACGGTGATCGGCAGTTCTCGGATAGCCACATCGAGGGTCTGCAGTGTCTCCTCGAAGTGATACTCGGTCTGTAGGAAGAGGACCTCGACGCCGGGGATCACCTGCGAGAAGAGATGAGGAAGGATCACGTCCTGCATGGAGGCAGCCACGATGACGTCCTTGCCGAATGCGCTTGCCGTCCAGTAAGCAATCTCCTCGGCGGACTTTCCCTCAAGCGCTGTGGAGACCGCGGCGAGGGTTCGATCCCGTTCTGCGGCAGGCAGAACGCGAAGGTTCATGAGGTCCAGTACGAGGGCACCCGTCATACCAGAAGGCCCTCATCTGCACGCAGAGCCCACGATGCGAAACGCTCGCCCGGCTCACGGTCCCCCACGAAATTGCGAACCACACGCTCCACGTACACGGGCAGTTCCTGCGCGGTGGTCTTGAGGCCGCGCACCTTGCGGCCGAAGCCTGCCTCCAGGCCGAGCGTTCCGCCAAGGTGGACCTGGAAGCCGCCAACCTGATTGCCAGCCTCGTCGGTGACCAGCTGGCCCTTGAGCCCGATATCGGCAACCTGGACGCGGGCGCACGAGTTGGGGCAGCCGTTGACATTGATGGTCAGCGGGACGTCGATCGCCTCGATGATCCCCGAAAGCCGATGTTCAAGGGCGGCCACTGTCTCGGCTGCCAGGCCTTTGGTCTCCACGATGGCGAGCTTGCAGAACTCGATGCCGGTGCACGCCATGGTGTGACGGCGGAAGAGGGACGGGCGGGCCTGCAGTCCGACGCCGTTCAGGGCCTCGATCAGCGCTTCCACTCGGGGCGCCTCGATGTCCAGCACCAGGAGCTTCTGGTGCGGCGTGAGCCGGACCCTCGAGGAACCGTGCGACTCCACAAGATCGGCCAAAGCGAGCAGCGTGGTGCCGGATACGCGACCGACCATCGGGGCTGCCCCGATATAGAACCTGCCGTCCTTCTGCTCGTGGACCCCGATGTGGTCGCCCATCTCGGCCGAGGGCGCCGGAGCCGGGCCGTCCGGTAGGGCTCGATGGAGGTACTCCTGCTCCAGGACCTGTCTGAACCTCTCGACACCCCAGTCGGCCAGCAGGAACTTCATCCGGGCTTTGTGCCGCATCCGCCGGTACCCGTAGTCCCGAAACAGGGAGGTCACCCCGGCCCAGACGTCCGGCACCTCACCCTCGGCGACGAACACGCCAAGGCGCTCAGCCAGACGGGGGTCTGTCGAGAGCCCACCGCCGACCCACAGGTCGAAGCCTGGACCTAGCTCGGGGTGCTCGACGCCGACGAACGAGATGTCGTTGATCTCGTGCACGACGTCGTTGGTGAGCATGCCGGTCAAAGCCGTCTTGAACTTGCGAGGGAGGTTGGAGAAGTCGGGGCTCCCGATGAAGCGGCGCTTGATCTCCTCGATGGCCCAGGTCGGGTCGATCAGCTCATCCTTGGAGATGCCTGCGACGGGGGAGCCCAGGATGACGCGGGGGCAGTCTCCGCAGGCCTCCGTCGTCGACAGCCCGACCGCCTCCAGCCGCGACCAGATCTGTGGCGCGTCCTCGATGCGCACCCAGTGCAGCTGGATGTTCTGCCGATCGGTGAGGTCAGCACTGTCGCGGGCAAAGTCGCGGGAGATCTGGCCAATGGCGCGCAGCTGTCCGCTGGTCAGTGCGCCGCCGTCAATGCGGACGCGGAGCATGAAGTACTTGTCCTCAAGCTCTTCCTGCTCCAGCGTGGCGGTCTTGCCGCCGTCGATTCCCTGTTTTCGTTGGGTGTACAGGCCCCACCAGCGGAGACGACCGTGCAGGTCGTCGGCCGGGATAGAGTCGAAGCCCTCCTTGGCGTAGACCTGTTCGACGCGCGCCCGCACGTTGAGCGCATCGTCCTCGAGCTTGAACTCCTCGTTGGCGTTGAGGGGCTCGCGCTCGCCGAGAGCCCACTGTCCCTGGCCGGCCCTCGTCTGGGTTCCAGACCTGGTCGCATGCTCGGCATTGAGAGTCATAACGCAGAGTTAAGCATATCCAAACACTTGCTAATGATCTCGTGTCAGGATCCGGACTCGTGCCCCTGTGGCGCCGATGTGAACCGACTCCGCGTTGTGAGTTGGCCCGGCGACGGTCTCCAGCATTCGAGACATAACGATAAGTTACTTGACCGATAACACTAGGCTATAGAAAACTCCTACCGTCCCATAGGAATGGCCAGCGCCAACGAGGTGCGGGCCAGCGCGGCCGGCGGTCGTGCGGAGAACCTGGAGCCCTGATGTCTCGACCCCTTGCTCGCGTTGCACTTGCCCTCGGCGCTGTCGTCGCCATCTTGGGCTTGTCCGCCTGTGGCGGGAACTCGCAGGCCTCGGGTGCTGCGCTCACGGTCGTGCGACTGGGATATTTCCCGAACCTGACGCACGGCACCGCGATCGTCGCCGACAAGGAGGGATTCTTCCGCAAGCACCTCGGGTCGACCACACTGGAGGTCTCGACGTTCAACGCTGGTCCTGCGGCGATCGAGGCGCTGAAGTCCGGCGCGATCGACGCCACCTACGTCGGTCCCGGCCCGGCTACAAACGCCTTTATCAACTCGGGCGGCCAGGCCCTCACCATCGTCGCTGGAGCGGCCACCGGCGGCGCCTCGCTGGTCGTTGACCCGTCGATCAGGACGGCAGCCGACCTGCGTGGCAAGAAGGTCAGCACGCCCCAACTCGGCAACACCCAGGACATCGCCCTGCGCTTCTGGCTCAAGCAGAAGGGCCTCAAGACCGATCTCCAAGGTGGTGGCGACGTCAGCGTCGTCCCCCAGGACAACGCGCAGATCGTCGACGCATTCAAACAGAAGCTGATAGCCGGTGCCTGGGTGCCGGAGCCCTATGCCACCGAGCTGGTTCAAGCCGGGGGCAAGGTCCTGGTGGACGAGCGCGACGTGTGGCCGGGCAAGACCTTCGCCATCACCGTGCTCGCCGTGCGCACCGACTTCCTCACTGCACACCCGCAGACCGTCGCGGCGCTGCTTTCGGGTGACCTGGATGCCGCGGACTTCATCGCTAAGGACCCGGCCAAGGCCCAGAAGGACGTCGGGGACGTGATCGCCAAAATCTCGGGCAAACCCGTGAAAGCGTCCGAAGTTGCGGCTGCATGGAAGCGGCTCACGTTCACCGTCGATCCCGTGCCCTCTTCAATACTCGTGGGCGCCCAGCACGCCTACGAGGTCGGAGTGCTCAAGCAGGCGCCCAAGCTTGACGGCCTGATCGACCTCACGCTACTCAACCAGCTGCTCAAGGAGCGTGGGAAGCCGGTGATCGCTCAGTGACGACTCAGCTGATCCAGACGGCTGGAGCCTCCAGAGCGGTGCAACCGGGCGACCAGCTCGCGCAGCCGTCTGTTGCGCTCGAGCAGGTGACCAAGCGATATGGCCGCGACAACGGGGTCCTGGCCCTGGACGGCATCAGCCTCACGGTCCTACCGGGTGAGTTCCTCACTTTGGTTGGGGCTTCGGGCTGTGGCAAGTCCACCTTGCTCAACCTCGTTAGCGGCCTTGACCAGCCCACGTCGGGGTCGGTGGCGGTGGACGGGCAGGCAGCTTTCATGTTCCAGGAGCACGCCCTGTTTCCCTGGCTGTCTGCCCTGGATAACGTGGCCACGCCGTTGCGGCTCAGGGGAGTCGGCAAGAAGGAGCGCGCCGCCCAGGCCCGGGACTACCTAGAAGCCGTTCACCTGGCCGACTTCGCCGATCGTCGCCCGCACGAGCTGTCCGGCGGCATGAAGCAACGGGTGGCCATCGCTCGCACCCTGGCGACCCAGGCCCCGATCCTGCTCATGGACGAGCCATTCGGCGCCCTCGACGCGATGACGCGCGACCTGCTGCATGATGAGCTCGAGTGGATCTGGCGAGAGCGCAACCTGACTGTCCTGTTCGTCACGCACAACGTGCGTGAGGCGGTGCGCCTGGGCGACCGTGTGGTGTTGCTGTCCAGCCGCCCGGGGCACATCGTCACGCAGTACGAGGTGGCGATCGACCGCCCGCGCCGCATCGAGGACCCAGCCGTCGCGACTCTGGCCGCAGAGATCACCGCAGCTCTACGCCGGGAGGTGGCACGGCATGGCACTTGACCTCATCGCCCGAGAGGACGACGACCGAAAGGTTCAGCGGGAGAGCGAGATCCGAGGGCACGACGCCCTAGATGTCGGTCTGTTCACCCCGGATCGCGCCCACGCCGTATGGCGCACGGCCTGGCCCAAGCTGGCCGCGCTGGCCATATCGTTGGGTCTGTGGCAGCTCGTGGCGATCAGCGGCTGGAGGCCGAGCTACGTTCTGCCCGGGCCTGTGCCGGTCTTCGCCGAGCTCGGCAGCCAGCTTGTGACGGGGGACTTCTGGAAGGCCGTCGCGATCACCATGACCCGTGGCGTCGTCGGATTCGCCATCGCCGCCGTGCTGGGGCTGGTCCTAGGGGTTCTCGTGGCACGGTCACGAATCCTGCGCGCCGCCATCGGGTCCCTGATCACCGGGCTGCAAACGATGCCGTCCATCGCGTGGTTTCCGCTGGCGATCCTGTTGTTCCAGCTGTCCGAGCAAGCCATCCTGTTCGTCATCCTGATCGGTGCGGTGCCTTCGATCGCCAACGGCGTCATCGGTGGAGTGGACTACGTTCCGTCTCTGCTGGTGCGGGCAGGTCGCAACGTCGGTGCGAGCGGCCTGTCGCTGTATCGGCACGTCATCCTGCCGGCTGCTCTGCCCAGCATCGTGACGGGCCTCAAGCAGGGCTGGGCGTTCGCCTGGCGCTCACTGCTCGCCGGTGAACTCATGGTCTCCATCGCCAACCGGCCCAGTCTCGGCGAGTTCCTGAACCAGAGCCGCGAGCTGAGCGACACGTCATACATGATTGCCTTGATGATCGCAATCCTTACCATTGGCATCGCCGTCGACGCGGTGTTCTCCACGTTCGAACGTGGCATCCGCCGCCGTCGCGGCGTCGTGGCAGGTCAAACGCAACAGAAGGAGTGAGTGTGCCGCGGCGACCAGAACCACTGCTGCCGTTGGGTTTGCGCCTGGGCGGCCGTCGGGTGGTGGTCGTGGGTGGCGGACCGGTGGCGCTTCGTCGGGTCGGTGCCCTGATGGCCGCCAAAGCCAGTATCACCGTCGTGTCGCCAACAGCCGTGGCGGCGCTGGAGGACCTTGCGCAGCGAGGCACTATCCACTGGCTTGCGCGGCCCTACCGGTCGGGTGACCTGCACAAGGCCTGGCTTGCCATGGCCTGCACAGCGGACGCAGCCGTCAACGCCGACGTGCTTGCCGCAGCGGAAGAGGCGCGCATCTTCTGTCTGCGAGCCGACGACGCATCGCGGGCCACGGCCTGGATGCCAGCCACCGGCCGCACCGGCCGAGCCACGGTCAGCGTTCACGGTGATCGCGACCCACACACCGCGGCGGCACTGCGCGATGCCGCGCTCGCGGCGGTGGAGACCGCCTTGCGTCAGGACCCCAAGAGCCGTACCAGTCACCGAGTCAACGCTACCGACTCTGGCGGGGTGATCTTGGTCGGCGGCGGTCCCGGAGACCCGGAGCTGATGACCCTGAGGGGCTTCCATGCCCTGGCAGACGCCGATGTGGTCGTCGTCGACCGGCTAGCGCCATTGGCCGCCCTTGACGGACTGCGTGAGGGAGTAGAGATTATCGATGTCTCGAAGATCCCGCATGGGCGGTTCACGCCTCAGGAAGAGATCAACAACATCCTGATCAGTCGGGCGCGTAAGGGTCAGGTCGTTGTCCGGCTCAAGGGGGGAGACTCCTTCGTCTTCGGACGAGGCATGGAAGAGGTCCTCGCGTGCAAGGAGGCCAGTGTACCGGTCGAGGTCATCCCGGGCGTGACGTCGGCCATCGCGGCGCCTGAGCTGGCCGGCATACCGCTGACTCACCGGGGCGTGTCGCAAGGATTCACGGTGGTCTCCGGTCACGCCGCGCCAGGCGACCCGCGCAGCACCCTGGACTGGGGGGCGTTGGCTCGTGGAGGAACGACGCTCGTCGTCCTCATGGGTGCGGAGACCTTGCCCTCGATCGCTGCGGCTCTGGTGGATGCAGGTCGAGACGGCAGCACCCCTGTGGCCTGCGTCATGGACGGCGCCCTGCCCAGCCAGCAGGTCGTCCTGACCACACTGGCAGCACTAGTCAGCTCCGGCGCCCCTCCAGGGCTGCGTTCTCCCGCAGTCACGGTCATTGGCGCCGTCGCCGGATTCGCCGCCGCATAGCGGTCCTCGGACTCGTCGATCGTCACCTTGTCAACTTGGGGGGACCTGCGGATGATCGTGGCTCGGGAGGCTCGGTCCGTGGCTACGGGTCCGGATGCCTGCTCTTGACGCGGGCCTGCTCTTTCGCCGACGGATCGGGCCGATCGGTTCGTCGGCCGCCGGAGCTGTCACCTGGGCACGAGACCGGACCCGACGGTTGTCGTCGGCGCGGAGTATGCGCTGTCCGGGGTTCTTCGCGCGGTGACCGGCCGGAGTCGACTTGTTGCGCCTTGCGCCTGGCTGGTTCACAGTACGGTGATGAGCAATGTGATCGCACTGACGGCCGAAGAGCGTCACGCAAACCTTGACCTCGACCAGCTCAAGCAGCTCGTCGGCCTGGTGGAGTACGACCAGACCAAGGACCGATTCCCGGTGACCGGCTGGGATGCGCTGGTGTTCGTGGTCGGCAATGCGACCCAGACGTCGCACTACTTCCAGTCCGCATTCGGCATGGAGCTGGTTGCCTACAGCGGCCCCGAGACCGGTAACCGCGATCACAAGGCCTTCGTCCTGGAGAGCGGCTCATGCCGGTTCGTCGTCCAGGGTGGTGTCGCCCCCGACAGCCCGCTGCTGGACCATCACCGCACCCACGGTGACGGCGTCGTGGACATCGCCCTCGAGGTTCCGGACGTGGACAGATGCATCGAGCAGGCGCGCTCCACCGGTGCGACGATCGTCCAGGAACCGCAGGACATCACCGACGAGCACGGGACGATCCGCATCGGTGCCATCGCCGCATACGGCGACACCCGACACAGCCTGGTGGATCGCTCGCGGTACGACGGGGTTTATCTGCCTGGCTATGTTGCACGGACCTCTGACTTCGTCAGACGCCAGGGTGCGCCAAAGCGTACCTTCCAGGCGCTTGACCACGTCGTAGGCAATGTCGAGCTGGGCAAGATGGACGAATGGGTGAGCTACTACAACAAAGTCATGGGGTTCGTGAACTTGGCCGAGTTCATCGGCGACGACATCGCCACGGACTACTCCGCCCTGATGAGCAAGGTCGTCGCCAACGGCAACCATCGGGTCAAGTTTCCTCTCAATGAGCCGGCGATCGCCAAGAAGAAGAGCCAGATCGACGAGTTCCTGCAGTTCTACCAGGGTCCCGGCGTCCAACACCTGGCCCTGGCCAGCAACGACATCCTGGCCACCGTCGACGCCATGCGTTCTGAGGGAGTGGAGTTCCTGGTCACCCCGGACTCGTACTACGAGGACCAGGCCCTTCGCGCACGCATCGGCAATGTGCGTGTTCCGATCGAGGAGCTGCAGAAGCGCGGGATCCTCGTTGACCGCGATGAGGACGGATACCTGCTTCAGATCTTCACCCGGCCCATCGGCGATCGCCCGACCGTGTTCTTCGAGGTGATCGAGCGTCACGGTTCGCTCGGCTTCGGGAAGGGCAACTTCAAAGCGCTGTTCGAGGCCATTGAGCGCGAGCAGGAGCGCCGGGGCAACCTCTAGGGTTGCACGCCCGGATGCGGTGTTGCGTGGGGCGAATGCTCAGGGCAGTGCGGGCGCGATCGTGCCGATGACCTCGCCCAGACCGACGCGCGCACCATCGGGCCCGGGAGCCCAACCGGTGACCGTAACCGTGTCGCCGTCCTGCAGAAAGGCTCGGGTCGAGCCGTCGTCCAAGGTCAGTGGCTCCTGACCGTTCCAGGTGAGCTCTATCAGGCTGCCGCGGGTGTCCTTCTCGGGGCCGCTGACAGTGCCTGACGCAAATAGGTCACCGTCACGCAGGCTGGCGCCGTTGACCGTCAGGTGTGCGAGCATCTGGGCGGGGGACCAGTACATCTCGGCGTATGTCGGGCTGGACACCAGGGTGTCGTTGATGCGGACCTCGAGGTGGATGTCGAGGCCGAAAAGGCCCGTGCCCGTACCGTTTGCGCCAGAACCGCGCAGATAGGGGAGCGGCTTGGGTTCCTGGCGGGGCAGCGGAACCCGGGCTGCTGCCAGCGCCTCCATCGGTACGACCCAGGCTCCCAGCGTCGAGCTGAACGACTTGCCCAGGAAGGGACCGAGCGGGACATACTCCCAGGCCTGGATGTCGCGAGCGCTCCAGTCGTTGAACAAGGCCACACCAAAGAGGTGGTCGGCTGCGTGGTCGATGTCGACCCTGCTGCCGAGCGTGGTGCTATCACCAACGATGAAGCCGAGCTCCGCCTCGATGTCCAGCTGGACGCTCGGGCCGAACACTGGCGACGCGTCCGTGGGGGCTTTGCGCTGACCCATCGGCCGGATGATGTCTGTTCCGCTGACGACCACGGTTCCGGAACGACCGTGATACCCGACGGGAAGGTGCTTCCAGTTCGGGGTGAGCGCCTTGCCCTTCGGGCGGAAGATCTTGCCGACGTTGGTGGCGTGGTGCTCGCTGGCGTAGAAGTCGACGTAGTCGGCAACCTCGATGGGCAGGTGGAGGGTCACTTCCTCAAGCCGGATGAGGTGGGGCTCGATCCCGTCTCGGTGAGCAGGATTGGACAGAACCTCGGTGAGCCAGCTGCGGGCTGCTGCCCAGGCGGGGCGCCCGAGCGACAGGAAGTGGTTCAGAGATGGTTGCGCCCAACAGACTCCTGACTCCATTCCGACGAACTCGGCGGCAGCACCGGCATCGAGGACGAGATCACCGATCCTGACGCCGACCCGTCGCAGGTCTGGATCAGTCGTGGAGAACACGCAGTACGGGAGGGTGGCCAGCCCGAAGAGGTGGTCGGGCGGGAGATCGAGCCAGGTTGCCGTCACGCTTCGGTCTCCTTGATCAGGCCGAGCGCGACCAGGTCGTTGATAGGCTCTCCGACGCCACAGCAGCCGTATGACGTGAAGAAGGCACGCAGCACACTAGCGTCCGCATCGCTCATTCGGGTGATGATGTCCAGGATTGGCGCCGGGTCAACTTGCGTCAGTAATTGCCCCATCTCAGGGACCTCGGCTCCATGAGCCAGCGCCCATCGGGTGGCCGCGAGGACGTTGAGGAACCCGAACTGTTCCTCACCCGCGGAGGTGGTGTGGCTGATGGCATGGTGAAGCCCGCCGGTGAGCTTGAAGCTGAGGTCACGGTCGACACAGGCGCGGATGAAGGTCGCCAGCTCCGCCGAGGTCGGGCCGGGTCCCTGCGGCGTCGATCCCGTCCGGAACTTGGCCTGGACCAGATTGGGGCCGTTGGCATGCGACTGGATATCGAGCAAGCTGCGCTGCAGTCGGTCGCCGCGCGGAACCTCAACCGAGCACGTCATGGCCCATCCCGCGACCTGGTGCCAATCGGGAGACCAGCCGATCTCGACCCCGATCACGGTCACAGCGGGGCGCTGCACCAGACGGGAGATCGCCTCACCGACCAGGGCCAGGCTGGTGCCCGGCCGACCGACCAGGGCCACCTTCAGCGGGGGGAGCTCGAGGTTCAGTAGGTCCTCGATGGCAGAGGCAGGCAGGAGCAGCGGGCCGACCAGGTCCGCACACGGGCTCGACTGCCGTGCAACGTGATCCACCACTGCTTGGGGGAGCGGGGCGAGTCCGGGCGGGAAGACGGCGGCGTCGTCGAAGAGCCCCTGAAACAGCAGGCGCCCAGTTGGGCGCTCGGCCTTGACGCCGAAGGTCCCGGGCGTTGACATGCCAGGAAGAGTACTGGAGTCTTGGGCCGAAACGATGCGAGGACGACCATGGCGCACTACCAGCGGATCGGCAACGTGCCCCACAAGCGGCACACGCAGCACCGCAACTCGAAGGGTGATCTGTACTACGAGGAGCTGATGGGCGAGGAGGGCTTCTCCTCGGACTCGTCGTTGCTGTATCACCGAGGCCTGCCATCCGCGATCAGTGCGGCTCGATCGTGGGACCTGGCTGACTCGTTGGCGACGACGCCGAACCACCCGTTGTTGCCGCGTCACCTCAAGCTGCACGACCTCTTTGCCGATGGCGCCTGGCGAGGAGTCGACGCAGTAACCGGTCGTCGGCTTGTTCTGGGCAACGGCGACGTGCGAATCTCCTACGTCGTGGCTGACTCGCCAAGTCCGTTCTATCGCAATGGAATAGGCGACGAGTGCCTGTTCGTCGAAAGAGGTGGCGCCGCTGTCGAGACGGTCTTCGGCTCGTTCGAGGTGGCCAGTGGCGACTATCTGGTCATTCCACGGGCGACAACCCATCGCTGGGTGCCTGTCGGTGAGGAGCCGTTGAGCGCCTACTGCATCGAGTCCAACTCGCATATAGCCCCGCCCAAACGCTATCTGAGCAGGTACGGTCAGCTGCTCGAGCATGCTCCCTACTGCGAACGTGACCTGCGACTACCCCAGGGTCCGTTGCTGGCAGAGCACGCCGGCGCCCGCTCGGATGAACCAACAGAGGTATACATCAAGCACCGGGGCAACGGGCCGAACGGGATAGTCGGCACGACCTACACCTACCCGCACCACGTGCTCGACGTCGTCGGCTGGGACGGTTGTCTGTATCCGTATGCCTTCAACGTCGCCGACTTCGAGCCGATCACCGGCCGCGTGCACCAGCCTCCGCCGGTGCACCAGGTCTTCGAGGGTGACAACTTCGTCATCTGCAACTTTGTGCCGCGCAAGGTGGACTACCACCCTGGGTCGATCCCGGTCCCGTACTACCACTCCAACGTGGACAGTGACGAGATCATGTTCTATGTCGCCGGCGACTACGAGGCGCGCAAGGGGTCGGGCATCGGCAGGGGCTCTGTGTCGCTGCACCCCGGCGGTCATGCACACGGCCCGCAGCCTGGAGCCTATGAACGCTCGATCGGCGCCGAGTTCTTTGATGAGCTCGCGGTCATGGTCGACACGTTCCGCCCTCTGGAGCTCGGTGAGGCAGGGAGTGCTGCGGACGACGGCAAGTACGCCTGGTCATGGGTCGGCGGCAACGACGAACAGACTCTGGACGGGGCCGGCTGATGCCCTAAGAGAGCGCAAACCACTGCAGGAACGTCCATGGCCCCAGGTCGGACCGCGGCCCCACTTGTCGAGGCGCACGCCGGGCGCCACCTCGGCCGCCGACCTGCTGGACGGTCGGGACCCGAGGAACAGGTGAGCGTGAAGGCACCATGCATCTCCTCGCAGGCCATATCGCGGCCATGGCCGAAGCCTTCGTTGCAGGGCCGACGACCTTGACCGGGAGTGGGTGAGTGTCCGCCGGTGTTCAGGGGGCCAGGTGATGTTGCTCGGCTTGGCGCAGCTGCGGGTCGGTGTCATGAGTTCGGGGCAGGGCGTGCGCCGCTGCCTCGTCATTCGCCTTCGTCTGGCCAGTGGCTGTCGAGGTGTCGTCTCATGCCCTCCCGCTGCCACGGCGAGGAGACGACCGGTGGCCCACCTGGCCCAAGAGCGCACCGCCACCCAAGACTCGGGCAGGCATAGGTGATTTACGTCAGGGAGCACGCCCTGAGATCATCGGCTGTCTCACTTTGAGCCGACCCCACTGCCACCGGCCTCGGCAAGAACGCGTTCGTCGTGACGCTCTCGGTCCCAGGCCTGAGCGGTACCGTTAAGTGCGCACCCACGCCGGAGGCAGCAGCCATGGCGTCAGACACTTCACCGTTCCGGGAAGTCGACCCGGCGAGTAGCCCGCCCAAGAAGCCCGATGCCGTCGGGCCCGAGGCAATCACACTGCCAGAGAGTCCTGACGCTGGCACCTCGCCTCAGCCAACGGGTGCCACCGCACGGCCGAAGAGTGCGGGTGCCACGGCCCCCGCACCGAGTGCCACCACGACCACACGCGCGGCCGCTGCCTGGTTCGCGACGGCGGTGGCGCTCCTGCTCCTCGTGATGCTCATCCTCCTCATCCTGCAGAACCAGAACATCGTCGACGTTCGCTACCTCGGCTTCACCGGATCCATTCCGCTCGGAACGGCGCTACTCATCGCAGCAGTCGCCGGGGCTGCTGTGGTCACCATTGTGGGCGTCATCCGGCTCACACAGTTGCGCTTAACCGCCCGTCGAACACGCCGCCTCGAGGCAGAGCATGAGAGGAAGAAGCCGTGACCAGCGTGGCTGGCAAGACCACGGTGGCTGACATGGTCAATGCTTTCGCTGAGCATCGTCGTCACTGTTGATCAGAGCCTTCGACCGCAGGGGCGAGGCCCCGCGCTGGTGCGACGCAACGATCAGGAGCACCGACAGCAGGGCCGCAGCAAACCAGCCTCACCCCGGTAATGGCCTCACTGATGGACTGTTTTGCCACGCCGCTGGTCGGCATTGACTCGGTCCATCAACACTGAGATCGGCTGATCTCAGCCGATGCGCTCGGCCACGTCGGGCGGGAAGCCACCGGTGGCCACCGGGCCCCAGCTCGTGGGCGTGATCCGGATCAGCGACTTGCCCTGGTCGGACATGGCCTGCTTGTACTCCTGCCAGTCAGGGTGCTCACCGGCGATGGAACGAAAGTAGTCGACGAAAGGCTCAGCGGCTTCAGGCATGTCGAGCACCTCAGCCGTCCCGTACACCTGAACCCAAGGTCCGTCGAAGTCGTCGGAGAGCACGCAGATGCTCACCTCCGGGTCGCGTCGGGTACTGCTCGTCTTAGCTCGTTGTGGGTATGTCGACACCACGATGCGGCCCTCGGGGTCCACGCCGCAGCTCACCGGGGAAAGCTGGGGCCTGCGGTCGCGGCGGGTGGCCACGTAGATCCCTTTGTGTCGGGGACGCAGGAAGTCGAGGAGCTCGTCCAGGGCGACGGTGGTGACGGTGGCAACGTTGGACATGCCCGCGATAATAGCCTCCACGCTGGCCCGACCCGCGCCAGAAGAAGCCTTGGTCCCCCATCGCCGCATGCCTCGACGCCGGGGTCCTCGGTGGTTCCTGTGGGTCAGTACCCTGGCTTGTATGCGCACACGTGAACTGGGCAGGACCGGTCGTCAGGTATCAATCGTCGGTATGGGGTGCTGGCAGCTCGGTAGCGACTGGGGCCGTGTGGACGAGGCTGACGCGATGGAGGTGCTGCACGCGGCGGTCGACGCTGGGGTGAGGTTCTTTGATACTGCGGACGTCTACGGTGACGGCCGCAGCGAGGTTCTCATCGGGCGGCTCCTGAGCGAGCGGCCCGACGCGGCCCTCACCGTAGCCACGAAGATGGGCCGACGGGCCGACCCACATGTTCCCGAGGCGTTCACTCTGGCGGCTTTCCGCAACTGGGCGGACCGGAGCAGGGCCAACCTTGGCGTCGAGGTGCTCGACCTCGTTCAGCTGCACTGCCCGCCGACGCCGGTGTTCTCTGACGACCGCGTCTTTGATGCTCTCGACACTCTGGTGGCCGAGCAGCGCATCGCTGCCTACGGTGTTTCGGTGGAGACGTGTGATGAGGCGCTGACTGCTATCGCCCGCCCCCACATCGCCACCGTTCAGCTCATCCTCAACGTGTTCCGACGCAAACCACTGGAGCAGGTACTGCCGGCCGCCCTTCAGGCCGGGGTCGGCGTCATCGCCCGGGTGCCCCTGGCCAGCGGGCTCCTGTCCGGCAAGTACGACGAGTCCACCACCTTCGCCCCGGAGGACCATCGGACCTACAACCGTCAAGGCGAGGCCTTCGACATCGGGGAGACCTTCAGCGGTGTGCCGTTCGAGATCGGTGTTCGCGCGGCGCGCAGCGTGGCCGCTCAGGCCAAGGAGGGCACTACGGCCCAGCTGGCACTTCGGTGGATTCTCGACCAGCCCGGCGTCAGCGTCGTGATCCCAGGTGCGCGTAACGCGTCTCAGGTGAAGAGCAACGCCGCCGCCGGCGACCTACAGCCGTTGTCGGGCGATGTCCTGGACTCTCTGCGCGAAATCTATGACACCCAGATCCGCGAGCATGTCCATGGCCGCTGGTAACGGGCGGAAGTAGAGGGCCCCGGCCGGTTAGCTGACGTGGCGGCAGCCGACTGACGGACTGGCAGGTAGTTGACCTGCACGCCGACGTCGCGAACGCCCATGACTTCCAATGCTACTGAGCCGAGGATGACGTGAGGTTGTTGCACGGCTGAGATACTCGAGAATGTCCCTTCGCTCAGATGTTTGGCTGGACGCAGGCCGCTCGACGCGCCGGAGCTTGGGCTTGGCTGGTAGTCCGCGACAACCGCGTTTAGCGGCGCGGCAGGAGTATCTGAAAGGTTGATCCCGCCCCAGTCCCAGGGCTGGTGACGGTGAGCTGACCGCCTTGCGCCTCAACGAGGGCCTTGGCGATGGCCAGGCCGATGCCGGACCCTCCGTGCGCCCGGTCCCGCGCAGTGTCGACTCGATAGAAGCGTTCGAATACGTGCTGCAGGTGCGCGGCCGGAATCCCGTCACCGGTGTCCGCGACGGACAGCTCGGCGCCTCCGGTACCCGCAGATGCGGTGGCCGAGATCGTGACGGTTCCACCCGCGGGGGTATGCCGCAGCGCGTTGTCCAGCAGGTTGCCGAGGACCTGCCCGATCCGTTCGGGATCCAGGGACAGCTCTGGCAGCCCGGCAGTTATGTCGGTGACCAGTCGAACACCCTTCGTGTGGTAGGCCTCAGAGACGGAGCCGACCGCTGCGGTGATCACTGGCTCGGGATGCACGGTCCGCACATCCAGCCGCACCTGTCCCTCCTCGGTACGGGAGACGGTGCCGATGTCCTCGGACAGCCGCGCAAGCCGCCCGGTCTGGGCGCGCAGCAGCTCTGCGGTCCCGGGGTCCAACGTCACGACACCGTCCTCCAGCGCCTCGAGGTAGGCCTCCAACGTCGCCACCGGGGTGCGCATCTCATGCCCGAGGTCGGCCAGCAGCCTGCGGCGGGTCCGCTCAACCGAACCCAGACGGTCAGCCATCTGATTGAACGCTGAGGCGAGCGCGTCGAACTCAGGGCCAAGGCCCGGCCCGGGAACTCTGATGTCGTAGTGGCCGCTAGCAACGTTGCTGGCCGCGTTGGCGATGGTGGCCACGGATCTGCCGATCCGACGGGTCTGGTACACGCTTATTCCCAACGCCGCCACGAGTGCGACCAGCAGTGCCAGTGAGAGCGAGATGGCGTTGGCGCTCTGGTAGGCCATCTCGGTATGGGCGATCTGGGTCGGCGTGGATCCGACGTTGGCCCTGGCCAGGTGCTCGTGGAACAACGAGGGGCCGACGTTGGCAGCAATCAGCCACGCGGTGAGGCCTCCCGTCAGAAGGACCAGTGTCTGGGCCACCAGGAGTCGACCGGCCAGACCAGCACCTCGAGGTGTTGGCTCGTTAGCCGGAGGGTTCATCTGCCGTCGCCCATCCCGTAGCCGATGCCGCGGACCGTACGCACATACCGCGGTGTGCTGGGGTCGTCGCCGAGCTTCCTGCGCAGGTGTCCAACGTGGACATCAACCAGGTGCTCGTCGCCGACCCAGGTCTGGTCCCAGACGGCGTCGATGAGCTGCCGGCGGGAGAAAACTAGCTTGGGTCGGGCCGACAACGCCTCCAGCACGTCAAACTCGGTGCGGGTCAGCACCACTGACTCATCGTCAAGGTAGACCTCGCGCGCGGCCACGTCGATGCTTAGCGCCCCGAACGAACGCGGCGGCTCTTCCCTGGTGGCGTGCGCACTGGCGGTGGTTGTTCGGGGACGGCGCAGCATCGCGTGGATCCGGGCGAGCAGTTCTCGGGGGCTGAAGGGCTTGGTCAGGTAGTCGTCCGCGCCGACAGAGAGTCCGATGAGCTTGTCGATCTCATCCGTACGGGCGGTGAGCATGACGATGTAACAGTCTGAGAACGTCCGCACCGCCCGGCATACCTCCACGCCATCGACCACAGGCAGGCCCAGGTCCAGTACCATCACGTCCGGATCGACCTGGTGTGCCTGGTCGATCGCCTGCTGCCCGTCACGCGCCATCGAGACCTCAAAGCCATCACGGGTCAGGTAGCTGGCAACGAGGTCGGCCAGCGCGTGCTCGTCGTCCACGACAAGCACGCGGTAACCCTTGGCAGGCTGTTCTGGGCCTGCGTTACCCGTCGGCTGGCTCATGCCCCCAGTGTGGGCGATTGCCTTACCGGCTCAAGCATGGGGCCGGCACTCCACATGGACCGGCACAGCGATCGTCTGCCCGTGTGACGCAACTGAATACTGATGCCACGTAACTCTTACGTTGATAGGTTTCCCTGGGCACGGTGTACGGCGGGAGCCGGTAGGGTCGAAATCCTGATGCTCAGAGCAAAGCGATTCTGATCGGGGAGACAGGGTGGCTGGGGGCTGGGTTCACATCCGGTGGGCCATGGGGTACATGAACATGACCACGTTCAGTGCTGTCAGGATCCCGATCAGGACGGCGAAGGGAACCATGGTGAAGCGCCGGCGGGCCGGGGTGAGGTACCTGCGGTGGGTGATCGCCCGCAGGGTGTACAGGGATCCGGCCAGCCCGAGGGCCAGGAAGGTGTACTGCAGTACCTGGATAGGCCCGTTGCCGACGAGCATCGTGGAGCCGGTGTAGTGGCCCCCGAACAGTGCGCCGACCGTGGAGATCACCGAGCCGCCCTCGGCCAGCAGGTGGAACATGTTGTGTGCCAGGTGTGCGGCGACGTCCAGGGGGATCAGGGCGTACCCGAACCTGGCGAAGTTCTTGAAGGTGTTCTCCAGGTTCCCGGCCGAGGCGACCTTGGCTGCCAGGGTGAGCAGGGCGACCGGGATGGACACCCCTACGGCGAATACGGCGGTAAAGATGATGGGGTAGCTGGTGATGCCGGTGGTCCGGTTGACCCAGGCGAGGGCGTCGCCCCATCCGGGCAGCATGGTCACGTTCTGGATGATGACGATGCCCATGATCGCCATCGCCAGGAACGACTCTTCGATCTTCGGGTTGCGCAGGAACCACAGTTCTTTGGTGGGCTTGCGGACGGTGATGGAGATGGCGTCGTTGGGGCAGGCCTTGATGCAGTTGCCGCACAGGTTGCAGTTTGCGCTGGAGTCCATGGTGCGGGGGAAGGAGAACAGCGGGCATGCGGCGACCGTGTCGGTGCCGTTGTAGCAGGCGGCTTTTGAGGTGCAGGTCGCGCAGACTTCCTGGTCGGCGCGTAGTGCGAGCATCCCGGTTCGGGAGTAGTTGCCGGACAGCCCGCCCAGGAAGCACAGGTACCGGCAGAAGGTGCGTCGCTGGAAGAAGGCCCCCGACACGATAACGGCGAAGGTCAGCAGGAGCAGCAGGATCCCAGAACCCCAGGGGGACTCGACAATCCCGAACACGTGGTCGGCCCAGGTGATGGCCAGGAACGTGGCGTCGATGATCCAGATGCCGTACTTCTTCAGGAAGGGCGGCACGGGCCGGTTAACACCGACGAGCTTCTGGACGAAGTC
>OCTA010000636.1_pt1 | contig 32072 bp, 23 predicted proteins | sample 1538991 | NCBI WGS metagenome assembly OCTA01 (sample SAMEA3539302, study PRJEB22396) | soil metagenome | biome: tundra; feature: field; material: soil | place: USA | collected 2010-05 | depth 0.15 m | reverse complement strand
TCTGTTCAGCGGCTGGCAGCCTGCGGCCGGTTTCTACATCCCCGAGCAGTGGGAGTGGGATGGGCCGACCGCGACCTGGAAGCAGATCCTGATCTCCGGCGCCCAACCGAAAGAGCGCTACGGCGCCACGATGGTCTGGGACCCCGATCGGGCCCGCGCGGTGTTGTTCGGCGGTTTTTGTTACGACTCGAGCGCGGATACGGCCGCCCGCTGCAACGACATCTGGGAGTGGGACGGGACCACGACGACCTGGACCAACCGGACCCCGACCGGCACCAGTCCCTCGCCGCGCATGTTTCACAGCATGACCTACGACAGCACCCGCAAGAAGATGGTGCTCTACGGCGGCTACACGGGCACGGGCGTGGCCACCACCGGCACCTGGGTCGACGAGACCTGGGAGTGGGACGGCGCCACCGGGGCCTGGACGAAGATGACGCCGACGGCGGGGATTCCCTACTACTCCAGCGACATCCACATCGCCTACGACGCGGGCCGAAACAAGGTCGTCGCCTACTACTACTACCAGTACATGTGGGAGTACGATCCGACCACGCCGACCTGGACGGCGGTGACGACCCCCACCAAGACCGACAACGACACGCCGTCCTACGAGTTCGGGACCTTCCTGTACGATCCCTCGCGATCGAAGATCGTCGTCTACGGCGGTGAGTACGGGACCTCGCGGGACATCTACGAGTACAGCGGCGTCGACGGCACCTGGGCGAACCGTTCGGTTCCCGTCAGCGGTCCCATCCAGCGCACGTCGCCCCAGATCGCCTACGACAACATGTCCGGCAAGCTCTACCTGTTCGGGGGCTACAGCAGCTCCGACGCACTCTACAAGCAGGACACCTGGCAATGGTCGGGAACGGACGCGACCTGGACCAACCTGACCAACGCCAACGCCAAGCCGACCGGCCGGGAGCTGGGCGGGATGGTCTACGACAGCAAGCGCGATCAGCTCTTGCTCTTCGGCGGCGTTGGCCAGACCTACTACAACGACATCTGGTCGTGGTCGCCCACCACCCGGAACTGGACCCAGGTCACGATCAGCGGGACGACGATGCCCGCGGTCACGTCCAGCGCCCTCTCGATGTTCTACGACCCGGCGCGCGACAAGGTGCTGGTCTACATCAACTACGCCACGATCTGGCAGTTCGATCCCGCCACCTCGGCCTGGGTGCAGCGGGCGGTCACGGCGAACGCGCCCACCGCTCTCACCCAGCGGGGCAACGCCGAGGTCACCTTTGATTCGGATCGGGGCAAGATCCTGCTCATCGGAGGCTACGGTTACGTGGCCGCCGTTGGCGACGTCTACGACTCGGACGTCTGGGAGTGGGACACGACGACCGCCGCCTGGACCGAGCGCCCGCCCGCCACGGGGGCGACCGTGCCGCCGGCCCGCGTCTACCACGTCGCCTCCTACGACACCGCCCGCCGGGTGGTCGTGATGTTCGGCGGCTACGAGGAAGTCACCGGCGTGCCGACGGTGGCGCTCAACGATTCCTGGGAGTGGGACGGCATCGGCGGGACCTGGTCGGAGACCACGCCGGCGGGGGTCAAGCCCTTGCCCCGGTACAACCAGCTGCAGGTCTTCGACTCGCAGCGCGCCACCACGCTGGTGTTCGGCGGGACCGTCCCGGCCGACACCACCTACGGACCCCAGGAGATCTGGGAGTACCAGGCCAACAACTCGCCCCGGCCCAACGGATCGGGCTGCTCGTCGGCGAGCGCGTCGACCTGCGCGTCGGGATTTTGCGTCGACGGGGTCTGCTGCGCTTCGGCCAGCTGCACCGGCACCTGTCAGGCCTGCGACGTGACCGGCAACCTCGGGACCTGTAGCAACGTTCCGGCGGGCTCCCCCGACGACAGTTGCGCGAGCGACCAGGCCTGCGACGCCAATCAGCAGTGCAAGGCGCGCATCGGCCACCTGTGCGGCGCCTACACGGATTGCGCGAGCGGCCACTGCGCGGACGGCGTCTGTTGCAACACCGACTGCAACGACACCTGCAAGGTCTGTAACCTCAACAGCTCGCTCGGCACCTGCGCGTTGGTTCCGACGGGGAACGAGGATCCGGGCACCTGCGTCTCCGATTCGACCCAGCCGCGGTACTGCGACGCGACCGGCGTCTGCGCGAACGCGGCCAAGGCGGCCGGCAGCCCCTGCACCGCCAGCGGCCAGTGCGCGAGCACGTACTGCATCGACGGCTATTGTTGCAGCAGCCCCTGCACGACCACCTGCTATTCGTGTGGCCTGCCCGCCACCCTGGGGAGCTGTCAGCCGATCCCGGCCGGGCTACCCGACCACAGCGCGACGACCACCTGCGACGGCGCCATGCAGTACTGCACCGGGGCGGGGACCTGTGGCATGAACAAGTACCCCAACGGGCAAACGTGTACCGCGAACACCGATTGCGGGTCGGGCTTCTGTGTCGACGGCAAGTGCTGCAACAGCGCCTGCACGGGGACCTGCCAGTCGTGCGCGGTCGCCGGCAGCCTGGGGAGCTGCGTGAACCTCCCCGCCGGGGCGCAGGATCCAACCTCCAGCCCAGCTTGCGGCGGTGCGCAGTACTGCGACCCGAACGGCACCTGCCAATCCGGGCTGAAGGTCAACGGCGCCACCTGCGCGGCGGGGACCGAGTGTGGATCGGCCCACTGCATCGACGGGGTCTGCTGCGACTCGGCCTGCGGCGATACCTGCTACGCCTGCAATCTGGCCGGCTCCATCGGCACCTGTACGGGGGTGGCCACCGGCGGCACCGATTCGAGCGCCACCACCGCCTGCGCCGCACCCAACTTCTGCACGGCGACCCACACCTGCACGGCCGGCAAGAAGCCCAACGGTGCGACCTGCGCCGCCGACACCGACTGCGGTTCCAGCTACTGCGTCGACGGAACGTGCTGCGAGAGCGCCTGCGGTACCGCCTGCCACAGCTGCAACAACGCCGCCGGAACCTGCGTGCTCACCGCCGACGGCCTCGACCCCCGCAACAACTGCAAGGGACAGGGGATCTGCACCGGCACCTGCAACGGCCAAGGGACTTGCCGCTTCGGACCGCAGGGAACCGTCTGCGCGGCGGCGGGCTGCCAGACCGACACGAACCTCATCACCAGCGGGGGCGCCTGCGACGGCGCCGGCAACTGTGCCCAGACCGTCTCGACGCCTTGCAACGGCTTCGGCTGCTTCACCGACACCAATGGGGCCGCCCAGTGCAAGACCGACTGTGCGACCGATCCCGATTGCTCCATCAAGCGCTACTGCCTGACGGGCGCCGATGGGGGGAGCGGATCCCAGTGTCCGGCGGCGAAGCCCGGGGGAGCGGTCTGCACGCACAATACCGAGTGCCTCAACGATACCTGTGCCATTGCCAAGGGAGAGACGACGGGTGTCTGTTGCAACATCGCCTGCGACCAGTGCGGGAGCTGCAATACGGCGGGCAGTGTCGGGACCTGCATTCCCATCCCGGCGGGCACCGATCCCAATGGCGATTGCATGGACAGCGCCAGCGACCCGACGCACCAGTGCGGCGGCATGTGCGACGGGCACGCGCACTGCCTCTATCCGCAAGCGGGAGCGACCTGCGGTACCTGCAAGGCCTGCAACGGGGCCGGCCTCTGCAACGTCGCGCCCGCCGACGACACCGCCTGCGGCAACATCGACTGCTCGGAGCTGACCACCAGCTGCCTGCAGTACCACGACCTCACGGTCAACCGCTGCGCCTCGATCGGCACCTGCAAGGCGCCCAACCTGGCCGCGAGCTGCACGGACGTGACCAACGTCTGCGGCGCCGGCGGAGCCGGCGGCGCGGGAGGCGGCGGTGGCAGCCCCGGCACCGCCGGCTGGGTGGACGGTGGCAAGCCGAAGGGTAGCGGTGGCGGCGGGTGCGGGTGTGACCTCGGCGGCACGGATCCCCTGACCGCGTTACCGGCGCTCTTGCTCCTGGCAGGCCTGGTGACGGCGCGGCGCCGTAGGCGGTAGAGTAAGAGGACCCGGATAGGGTCCCCATGCGCAGCGACGGAACCCACGATCCCACCATCGACCGTCGGCGGGACGGCACCGCCGCGCCGGGCGATCTGCCCGAGGGGATGGAGATCGGCGAGTACCGCGTGCTGCGCAAGATCGGCGAGGGGGGCATGGGGGCGGTGTACGCCGCCATCCAGCCGGTCATCGGCAAGCGGGTCGCGATCAAGGTGATCGCGGAGCACATCGCCTCCAACCCCGACGTCGTGCGGCGGTTCATCGACGAGGCGCGCGCGGTCAACAAGATCGGCCACCCCAACATCGTCGACATCTTCTCCTTCGGGTGGCTGCCCGATCGGCGGCACTACTTCGCGATGGAGTTCCTCGACGGCAAGAGCCTGGCGGATCGCCTCAAGCATGGGACCCTGCCGATCGCAGAGTGCCGACGCGTGCTGCGGCAGATCTGCGAGGCGCTCGAGGCGGCGCATCGCCAGGGGATCGTCCACCGCGATCTCAAGCCCGACAACATCTGGATCGCCGAGCCCCAGCACGGTGAGTCGTTCGCCAAGCTGCTCGACTTCGGCATCGCCAAGCTGATGGGGGAAGGGGACGCGACCGCGCGCACCCAGACCGGCGTCATGATGGGAACGCCCGCCTACATGTCCCCGGAGCAGTGCCGCGGAGAGGGGATCGATCCCCGGACCGACATCTACGCGCTGGGCGTGATCCTCTACGAGATGTTCGCGCGCCGGCTGCCGTTCTCGGGCGGCTTCGCCGAGCTCATCACCCACAACCTGATGACGGTACCGAGGCCGCCGTCGACGCACGCGGCCGTACCCCCCGCGCTCGACCGCCTGATCCTGGCCTGCCTCGAGAAGGATCAGGCGAAGCGACCCCAGACCGCGGAGGCGCTGGGCCGCGCGCTCGAGCTGGCGTTGCCGGCGGAAGGGCCTGCGCCGGCGGCGGCTCTCCCGGGCGTCTCGGCGGAGTCCGTCACGGCGCCCGACACGTTTTCACCACAGCCGGGCCGGACCTCATCGGACCTGACGATGCCGCCGGCGCGGGATCGCAGGCCGCTCTTCGTCCTCGCCGGGCTCGCGGCCGCGGTCCTGGTCGTGGGGATCGGCATCGCGGTGGGACCCCATCGGGCAAGCGTGGCCCCCGGGCCCTCCGTGTCGCCGCCGCCGGCCACGGGTCGCGCCCACGTGGTCATCAAGGGCGTCGACAGCGCGAGCGTGCTCGTGGACGGCAAGCTCATCGCGGCCGGGGTCCGCGAAGCACTTGTCCCGAACGTCGCGCCCGGTGAATCCCATCACCTGCGCGTCGAAGCGCCCGGCCGGACCCCCTTCGAGCGGACGTTCACGGTCGCCGCCGACGCCGAGGTCGACCTCGAGGCCAGGTTTGTAACGGTGCCTGCGGTAGTGCCTGCAGCGGTGCCTGCGACAAGGCCCGCGCCGGTGTCCACATCGCCAACTTCGGTCGCTCCGAGCCCGGCGGTCCGTCCGACCGGCGAGCGGGCGCATCACCGGGAGGTCTCCGCGACGTCACCGCCACCGGCGGCCGCGGCCAAGCCGCACCACCGCGACAGTCTGGTGGGCGACGACATCTTCGACGCTCCTCACGGGCACTAGGCCTTGGTCTGGACGACCGATCGGGCGCGACCTCGGGAATCGTGCACCGGGCGAATGTAATTTTCTGCTCGCTGCGCGTTTAAGGCACCGGTCCCGAGACCACCTACTGGATGAACAAGTGGATGAACCCACCAGCTACGAGCAGTACCGAAAGGGTCAGGGAAACAACGTCCCGGTGTTCTCGGCGGAGTACGTCCTCAAGTACACGATCGAGGGGAGAGACTATCGGTGGTGACGGAGCTGGCGAATTCCAGGCTTCCGCAAACCCTGACCCATTGATCCGCGTCGCGGCTCCGGGCTAGCATCCACCTCCCGTCCCGGCGTGAGCCGCGCGGATCGGAGGCGTCCGATGTGGCACCGGTTTCCTCGACGATGACTCCCACCCGCCTCCACCGGCTCGAAGCCGCCAGTATTCGGATTCTGCGGGACGTCATCGCCGACGCCGACCGGCCGGTCATGCTCGCGGCGACCGGGCCGGAAGGCGCGGTGTTGCTGCACCTGGCCCACAAGGCGTTCTTTCCCGGGTCGCCGTTTCCGCTGCTCCAGATCAACGCCACCGGGAAGGTGGGGGAGGGCGTGGCGATCGGCGGCTCCCGCGAGGACCAGGAGCAGGAGAAAAATAGGCGGCCGGCCATCTGGAACCTGGTCAATTCGACGAGACGGCGGGGCGAAACGATCTGGGTCTTTCCGCTGGCGCACTGGACCGAGCTGGACGTCCGGCGCTACGGCGCTCTCGAAAAAATTCCGGGCGCCGGGTCGATCGGATCGGAGGAGAGCCGACCGGTCGGTCGACGGCCATTGCGGTTGAATGTGTGCGGTGGGCTGGGTGCCGGGAAGAGCATGCTGGCCCATCGGGTGGCGCAGGAGAGGGCAGACTTCATCGTCGGCGATGCCCCCGAGGACCAGCGCGACGCGCGTGGCGCATTGGCCGCCGCCTCGACCGCCGATGCGACCGTGGTGGTGGTCGACGCGCAGGCCGGTCTCTCGCCGCCGACCCGCCGTCAGCTCGTTCTGCTTTCGTTGCTCGGCGCGCGGCAGGTCGTCGTGGCCGTCGGCAAGATGGATCTGGTTGGTTACGGCCGGGCGGTGTTCGCGGCGATCGAGAAAGACCTCGGGGCATTCGTCGCGGAGCTGAAGCTGCCCTCCCTGAGCTGCGTCCCGATCTCCGGCACGGCGGGCGACAACATCCGCGAACGCTCGGTCGCGATGGCCTGGTACCAAGGGCCGACCCTGATCGGGCTGCTCGATGCCGTCGAGAGCGACGATGAACGTCGGGCCGCGCAGCCGCTGCGACTGACCGTCGAGTGGGTCGATCCCGTGGGCCCATCGACCGGGTCGCGGACCGGGTCATCGACCGGGTCGGACTTTTGCGGCCTGGTGGGAACCATCGTGGGCGGTCGGCTCACCCGCGGCGACGCCGTTCGCGTGCAGCCGTCCGGTCGTATCACGCGCGTGTCGCGCATCGCGACCTCCGACGGCGATCTCGAAGAAGCCCTGGCCGGGCAGTCGATCGCGATCTCGCTGGAAGACCAGCTCCCCATCGCGCGTGGGGATCTGATCGTCGCGGCCGACGGGCCGGCCGAGATCTCCGATCAGTTCGAGGCGGACGTCATCTGGATGAACGCCTCGCCGCTGCTGCCGGGACGGGGCTATTCGCTCAAGGTGGGCGCTCAGACCGTCACCGCGACGATCACGCAGCTCAAATACAAGACCAACGTGAATACCCTGGAACGGATGGCCGGTGCCACGCTGGGACTGAACGAGATCGGCGTCTGCAACCTGCAATTCGACCGCCCCGTCGCCTTCGATCCGTACCGGGTGAACCACCACACCGGCGGTTTCATCGTGATCGATCGGCAGTCCAGCGAGACCGTGGGCGCCGGGATGCTCCACTTCGCCCTGCGGCGCGCCCAGAACGTCCACTGGCAGGCGGTCGACGTGAACAAGGCCGCGCGGTCCGCCATCAAAGGGCAACAGGCCTGCGTGCTCTGGTACACCGGGCTTTCGGGCGCCGGGAAGTCGACCATCGCGAATCTGGTCGACCAGAAGCTCCACGAGATGAAGCGGCACACCTATCTGCTGGACGGCGACAACGTTCGCCACGGGCTGAACAAGGATCTGGGGTTCACCGACGCCGATCGGGTGGAGAACATCCGTCGGATCGCCGAGGTCGCCAGGCTGATGGTGGACGCGGGGTTGATCGTCAGCACCGCGTTCATCTCCCCCTTTCGCGCCGAGCGGATGATGGCGCGCGCGCTGGTCGCCGAGGGGGAGTTCATCGAGATCTTCGTGGACACACCGCTGGGTGTCGCCGAGCAGCGAGACCCCAAGGGCCTCTACAAGAAGGCGCGGCGTGGCGATCTGAAGAACTTCACGGGCATCGATTCTCCCTACGAGGGTCCCGAAAGTCCCGAGCTCCGGATCGATACGACCGTGGGCTCGGCCGAGGAGGCGGCGGAGACGATCGTGGCGTATCTGCGGCGGAGAGGGGTTCTCGCGTGACCCACAGCTACGTCTTCAACGGCGACGCCGATGGACTTTGCGCTCTACAGCAGTTGCGTCTCGACGGCGCGCCACCCGGGCCGCTCATCACCGGCGTCAAGCGCGACATCGCGCTACTCGATCGGGTCACGGGAGCCCCGGGAGACCACTGCACGGTGCTGGACGTCTCTCTCGACGTGAACCGGGCGCCGCTGCTCGCGCTGCTCGAGGCCGGCGTGTCGGTCCGCTACTTCGACCACCACTTCACCGGCGAGATCCCGGCGCACCCGGGCCTCGAGGCGCATCTCGATCTCAGCCCCAACGTTTGCACCAGCTTGCTGGTCGATCGGGTCCTGCAGGGGCGGTTCCGGAGCTGGGCGCTGGTCGGCATCTTCGGCGACAGCCTGGTCGAGGAGGGGCGGGCGCTCGCCGCGGGCGCTGGGCTCGAGCCCGGTGCGGTCGAGCGTTTGCGCGAGCTCGGCGTCGCCATCAACTACAACGCCTACGGCGAAACGCTGGCCGACCTCCACGTCTCGCCGGCCGAGCTGGCGGAGGAGATGCGTCCCTTCGCCGACCCCCTGGAGTTCGCGCAGAGATCCGCCGGCTGCCGCCGGGTGTCCGATGGATTTCGGGCGGACATGGAATCGGCCCGGCGGCTGGAACCGACGCGCCGGGTGTCGGGCGCGATCTTCTTCACGCTCCCCGACGCCGCCTGGGCTCGGCGCGCCAGCGGAACCTTGGCCAACGATCTCGCGAAGACCTATTCCGGAAATGCCGTCGCCATCGTCTCGCCCAAGACGGGTGGCGGATATCTGGTCTCGCTGCGCGTGCCGCGCGAGTCGCCGATCTCGGCGGAAGCTTTCTGCCGCCGATTTCCGACCGGCGGCGGGCGCCTCACCGCGGCCGGCATCAATCACCTCCCGCCCGAAGATCTGGAGCCTTTCGCAGAGGCGTTCGAGGCACAATTTCGGAGCTCGCCATGAATAGCATTCTGTCCAGAATGGGTCGGGTCTACCGCGTGTTGCGGAGGACCTTCGGCGTCCGGGTCGTCCCGCTCTTCGTCGCGGTCCTGTTCGCTTGGGTGCGGACCGTCGTGGGAATCGCGATGGCGCTCGACAACGTCTTCTTCCCGCGGCTGCGGAAGACGCGCGCCAACCGGCCCATTGTGCTGGTCGGCAATCCGCGCACGGGCACCACCTTTCTCCAGCGCTTCCTGGCCGACGAAGGATTCGGATCGGGGATGGAGCTCTTCCTGATGCTCTACCCGTCGCTGCTGCTGCAGAAGTTGCTGAGACCGATCTTGCCGCTGCTCGAGAAGGTGAGCCCCGCCAAGTTCCACTCGACCGACGCGCACCAGACCAGCCTCAGCTCGGTCGAGACCGACGACGTGGGGGTGCTCTTCCGCTACCTCGACGGCTTCTTCCTGTACGGATTCTTCCTCTCGTTCGACGACGAGGATCTGCTGCCCGGGTTCGATCCGCGCGTGCGCGACACCTCGGCCCGCGACGCCGCCTGGCTGGAGGCGCTCTGGCGGCGCAGCCTGGTGCTCCACCGGGCCGATCGCAACATCGCCAAGCTGTTCTCGCTCGCCGTGAGGCTGCCGCAGTTCTTGGCGCGCTTCCCCGAGGCCCAGATCCTCTACATGGCGCGCGATCCCCTCTCGGTCATTCCGAGCTCGATGAGCCTGGTCATCGGCGTGCTCGACAAGGCGTTCGGGTTCTGGACGCTGCCGGACCTGGTGCGCAAACGCTGGCTCGACCGCATGTACAAGGCCTGGATCCTCTTGCTGCAGAAGTTCCACGAGGATTGGACCAGCGGCGCCATCGACAAGAGCCGCGTCTTCCTGGTGCGGTACGACCGGATGATGATGGACTTCGAGGGGCTGATGGACGAGATGTGCCGGTTTCTCGGCCACGAGCTGACGCCGAAGCTGCGCGCCACGGTCGCGGCGCGCGGTGAGAAGCAGCGCCAGTACGAATCGGAGCACCGCTACGATCTCGAGAAATTCGGCCTCACCGAAGAACAGGTCCGGCGCGACTGCGCTTTCTTCTACCAGACGTTTCTGCCACCGCTCGAGCTGCCGGCGCCCGCGCGCGGGAAGGCCTGAGTCCTCAGTACGGCGGCGGGCCGTAGAGCGACTCGCGGAACTCCGAGTAGCCGTAGGAGCTGGCCGTTAGCTTCATGACCAGCTTGCCCGCCCTGTCGATCTCGTGAATCTGGCCCGAGGTCGAGAAGGTCACCAGCAGGTTCCCGTTCGGGAGGCGCTGGACGTCGCCCAGGACGTTGCTGGTGGCGCCGGTCGCCGTGGAACGTGCTCGAGTTGTAGACGGTCCCAAGGTCGGCGACCACCGTGGTGAGCGCCCCGGTGCCGTCCGCCACCTCGACCAGGGAGCAGGGAGCGTCCTTGCCGGACTTGTTCCAGAGCATGGTGGCCAGGCCAGCGAGAGCAGCCCGAGCGCCCAACGAATCGAGAAGCTACTGATCAAGGCAGGAGTCTAGCTAGCTGCGCTCGAGATAGGCGGTGGTGAAATAGTCGTCCTTGGTGTTGGGGGCGAAGGTGACCTTCTTGGACTCGAACACGGATCGGCGGCCGTTCTGCTTGTTGACCATCTCCATGTGCATGGCCCGGTAGCGCTTGTTCTTGGGGTCGAGAAGCTTGATGTCCTGCGCCACCAGCTCTTTCCAGAGCTTGCCGTCCTTGTCGTAGTAGAGCCCCCGCACCACCGCCAGCTTCGCCTGGCTCACCCAGTAGGTCTTCTTCGAATAGCCCTCGGCCTCGGCGATCTCCTTGTTCTTCGGCACGAGGTCGATCACCCAGCAGGGCTCGCCGCCGGCGGGCTCTTCCTTGACCAGCGTGTACGTGAAGTCGTCGAGAGCCGGGATGTTGAGATCGCCGTAAGAAAATTCGCTTCCCATGAAGCTCTGCGAGCGCTGCGTGCTCACGATCCGCCGCGTCTTGCGCAGGGCCGGTAGGTAGATCCAGACGTCGTCGGGCTTGGTCTCGTAGTCGAACACCAGGATGCCGGTCCCCTGCACGTCGGCCGGCGACAGAAATCGGTAGATGCGCTTCTCGGTCTTGCCGCCGTCGTAGAGCTTGGTGGCCATGGTGATCTCGCGCTCGCGCGTCTGACCGCTCTCACCGATGACCGTCATCTTGATGACGGCCTCGGAGCCGTCGAGCTTCCGGGTGACGGTCACCTTGTCCATGATGTCGCGCGGTGAGGGGGGGGCCGCGGCCTGCGTCCCCCGCCCGACGAGGCAGAGACCACCCGACAGCGCGATGAGCGGCGCGAGCGCCTGGGCGGTGAAGCGGTGCTGTTTCTGTCCCATGGGGATCTCCTCTTCAGAAGGTGAACCGAAGCTCGGCGTAGCCGGCGCTCAGCTCCGCGTCGATGAGGCCGAAGAGCGTGTCGGTCGGGCCGTGAAAGACCTGCGCGCCGACGTAGATGGTGAGCGCGTCGGAGACACGGTAGCCGATCCGGGGCGTGATCAGCCACTCGTGGGTCGTGAAGTTCAGCATGCAGAGCGACGAGAGCGACAGGGTCTCGTGCGCGCCCAGCCATTCGAAGCGCAGCGTGGCCAGGTGCTGGACCCGGGCGGTCTGCGACAGCAGGATCTGGTTCGTCTTGGCCAGCTGCGCGTTGACGATGTTCGAGACGAACGGCGCGTCCGACATCTGTTCCATCGGTAAAACCGACGGATCGAGCGTCATCATGGGGCCGTTCTGTTTCTGCCAGTCGAACACGTACCGCCCCATGTACTGGGCGATGACGCTCAGCGATCCGAAGGTGTGGTCGGCGCCGACCACATACTGCAGGTCGGGGCGGGCCGCGTAGATCTTGTCTTGATAGTCGAAGGGCTTCCGGTAGGCGGCCTCCCCGCGCAGGGTCATGACGTCGCCGAGCGCCGTCGAGAAGTCGAACCCGATCACCTGCTGGTCGTAGGCCGTTCGCGACACCAGGACCGACGGCGGCACGGTGGTGCTCGGGTTGCCCATCGCGTCCGCGGTCAGCGTGAGGCCGGTCAGCGTGAGCCCGGGCAGCGGGGCGTATCCGTACAGATAGGAGATCGACATCTCGATGGCGGGCAGCTCGAGGTGCAGGCGAGCCGCCTCCGTTCCGTTCCGGAGGTTCAGCGAGGGGAAGACCGGCTGGCCGTAGGCGACGTACTGGGGCAGCGCGACCGCGGGGAGCTCGGTCGGCAGATAGATCGGCATCCAGACCCCCTCGAGCCGGAAGGGGGCGGGGGCGAAGCGAACGAAGCCACGCGCGCCCAGGTTGCCGAGGCGTATGTCGTCCTCGAGCGGTGACCGAATTCGAAAATCGACTGGCGTCAGGTTGTTGGTCGGGTTGAGCGCGTCGGCGCGTCCCCACACGATGATCTGCTGGCCGAGCCGCAGATCGACCGGCCCCGCGTACAGGTTCACGTAGGCTTCACGCAGATCGACGATCGTCCCCTGTTGCTGGTCGCCCTGCAGGCCGTAGCGGATCCGCGCTTCGGCGAAGCCATCGCCGCGGGGCTCCTTCGCGGTCCGCAGCTGGAGCGCCAGCTCTCCGGTACCAGACTTGAGCTCGGCGGCGCTGGCGCCCGAAACCTTTCCGGCGAAGAGATCGCCCCGGACGTAGCCCGTCAGCGTGAACGGCCCGGGTACCGCCGCCGCGGGCGCGCTCCCCGATCCATTGGCGGCGGCGGCGGTGGTGCTCTGTTCAAACAGCCCGGGGCCCGCGTCGGCGGCGGCCGCCGTTCCGGCGTCGGCCGCTCCGCTCGAGCTCGGCGCCCCCGACGACGTCGCAGCCCCGGTATCGGGTGCGGGAGCGGCGCCGGTCTGGAGGGGCGCGGGTACGGTCGCGATCGGCCCAGCAGCGCCGGTGCCGCTATCGCCCGCCGCGCGGGACACGCGCGCGCCCAACAGTCCCAAGAACAGCGCGATCAACAGCGCGATCAACGTCCGGGCGCGGGCCGGCCGCTGGCGCGACCCGAACCGCGGGCCGAGATGCTCGACGTCACCCGGTCTCATCGGCCGTCTAACCCGCGGTCCCGGTCCATTCCCCGGTCGCCATCACCATGGAGTAACCCGCGGCCGCGCTGCCGAGGACCAGCTTGTCGCCGGGCCGGAGCGTCCGCTCTTCGAGCAGGCGCCGGTAGGTCACCCCGATGCTTGCGCTGGCGGTGTTGCCGTAAAGCGCATGCGTGTAGACGCCCTTGGCGGGATCGACGCCGATGTCGTCGAAGATCTTGCGGACCATGATCTCGCTCGGCTGGTGAAAGACGTAGTGATCGACGTCGTTGGGCTTCATGCCCAGCGCGGCCAGACGCTCGGTCACCCAGGGGGGAATGTACTTACCGAGCCGCATCAGCTCAACCGAAGACGAAACCAGCGTTCCGCGGATTGGCACCTGACAGAGATTCCAATGATCGGGTGCGGTGAAGGTGTTGATCGCCATCAGCCGGATGCCGCCTCCCGGAAAGGGGGTTCTTCGCAGCAGCATGCAGGCCGCCGCGTTGCCGACGGTCAGACCCGCCGTTTTCATCTGAAGGTCGCGAACGGTCTGGATGTCGTAGCTCAGGTAGGGACCCGACAGCTCCGCGGTGCAGACCAGCGCGGTGCGGTAGCTCGGATGCAGCAGGAGATAGCCGGCGGCCGTCTGGATCGCCTCGAGGTGTCCGACACAGGCCGCCGTCACGTCGAAGGCGTGCGTCCGCTTGAGCCCGAGCTTGGCCGCCACCTCCATGGCCGTGGCCGGTTCGAAGTACTGCCGCGCGATTCCCCCGCAGATGACCAGGTCGACCTCGTCGAGCGAGAGATCGTTCGCGTCGAGACAGTCTTTCGCGGCCGCGACCGCGTAGTCGCCCAGGACGCCCGCCTTCTCGGCGTCGGGCTCGATGTAGCGCACCTGCGTCTTGCACAGGCCGAACACGTGCTCGATCGCCGACGCGACGACGGCGAACTCGTCGGACGTGCCTTTGAAGCAGGCACGCACGCGGCGAATGATCTCGGCGTTGTCGACGCGCACGGAGGGAAGCGCGACGCCAGGCTTCGAAAGATGCAATTCCGGAAAGCTCAAGAACGGTCTCTCGGAGACTTGCGGGAGAAAAATCAACGTACCACACGCTCCGCGCGTCGAGCCCAAACAAACAGGATGAAACGCCGTACCAAAATCCGACGCTGTCTGTCGAAAGAATGAGCCGGTCTCGAAAGCACGGATTCCATCTGGGCGGGCGCGAGATCGCGGGTGGATTGTGTCGACGGGCCGAAGGCTTTGCGTTCTAATCCGCCGCATGAGATGGGCCGCCGATTTGTCGCCGCTGTCGCCGCTGTCGTCGCTGTCGCCGTCACCTCAAGGGTTCGCACTTCTGGTCTGCCTGGTCGCGTCGTGCGGGAGCTCCAATGGCGGCGGGGGCATGAGCCCGGTGGGGAACGTCGTGCTGCGCGATGCGAACAACTACACGTCGCAGAGCAGCCTGAACATCCCGACCATTCAGACGGCGTCGGCACAAGATCTCTCTATTTCCTGGACCGGCATCAGCAAAGATCTCCTCTGCCACACCGCCGCCTCCATCGACAACGTCGCCTTCTTGAAGATAGGGAACATGTCGCCCTCGGACATCGAGGCGAAGCTGGCGACGGGCCAGCTGCTCTCTTCGGAGGTCGCCATCTATCGCGAGCTTCACACCGCGAGCGCCGGCGGCGACGGTGGCACCGCCGCGACCTCGACGATGCTCTCCAAGCTGTCCTACGGCACCGCGCTCGATCCGGCGACCGACTACCTCGAGTCCACCACGACGCAGTACCTGTTGCTCTTCACCCACGGCACGACGCTGGGGGTCGGCGCCCAGGCGATGACCTTCATCCAGCCGACGGCGTCGTCGCAGAACACCGCGGTCGCCGCGCCGGACGCCTGCGCCAGCAACGTGCTGACCTTCAATGCCACGCTCAGCACGATGCCTGTTTCGATCCCCGTCGCCGGTCCCTGGAAGATCGATTGGAGCCAGATCACCAAGGACAACTTCGGCAACACGCTGGATTTTTCGCAGACCAAGCTCGACAAGGTCGAGCTGGCCTATTTCCAGAGCATGACGGCGGCCGATCTGCAGACGCACTTCCTCGACATCGAGATCGACGCGACCTCGCTCTACACGGTGGCCGTTCCCGCTGGACAGAAGTACGTCGACCTCGCCGCCGCGGACGCCGACGGCGGCACCGCCTTCCCCGGCTTCACCACCACAGGCGGGACCTGGGCGGTGGCCGTCCTCTGCAGCGCCTGCTCGATCCCGGCGCCCATTGTGTTCGCCCTTCTCACCCCCAGCTAGGAACCGGCACGAGAGACACGCTCTCGTCCCGCGGGACCCGCACAGGCTTTTGAAACCTCTCACGGTCCTCACCACGCTGCTCGGGGCGGCCGCCGTCGCGGCGCCGGCGCTCGCCGTCGGTGGGTACTACTCCGGCGCGCTGGGCGCGCGCGCGGCCGGGCGGGGGGGCGCCTTCGTCGCGCGGGCCGACGACGTTACCGCCGTCAGCATCAACCCCGCAGGCCTGGCCAACGTCGACGGGACGATCTTCGAAGCCGGAAACCAATTTTCGTATAACGGCTACGACTTCACCCGGGCGACCACGCTCGACACCGGCAACCTGCAGAACGGTGTGGCCCCTTCGGTCGCGTTCGGCAAGGTCGGCAACGGCACGCCCTGGCAAGTCGCCGATCCGTTTTTGGGCGCGGCGTCCAATCTCGGCCTGCGGAATTGGGGCTTCGCGATCGCGGCCTTCGCCCCGCCCGGCATCAGCCGCGAGCAGTACCCGCTCGAGGCCGGCCAGCGCTTCATGATGGCGAGTCGGGAGGCGATTATCCTCGACTACGCTGTGAGCGCCGCCTGGAAATTCCGGGATCTCTTCGGCGTCGGCGCGACGCTGGAGTGGATCTCGGTGCCCCGCCTGGTTTACTCGCTGGTCATCAACGCCAACCCGGCCCCGGGCGCCGCCAGCCCGGTGTCGAGCATGTACGACATCCTGGCGACCACGAGCGGCTCCGACCCGTTCGCCTTCAACGCGATCCTGGGCGGCTGGTTCCGGCCCACGCCGTCCTTCGAGCTGGGGCTGGCGGGACAGGTCGTGCCGGCCAACATCGTGACCCACAGTACGCTGTCGGTCACGGCGATCGATCCGTCGGTCCTCGGCGACGTGACGCTGAGCCGGCAGGGAGCTCCCGCCAACGATGTGACCGTGAAGCTGCCGCTCCCCCTGCTGGTGCGGGCGGGCGCCCGGTACCGGCATCTCGCCGGGACCCGCGAGGTCTACGATCTCGAGCTGGACGTCGAGTATGAGACCTGGTCGCGGGCCAACCAGTTCACGGTCGACACCAACGGCCTCGAGGCGACGGCCGCCGGCAACCAGACCGTGAAGCTCGGTCAGATCACGGTGGCGAAGCAGTGGCGCGACACCGTGAGCGTCAAGCTCGGCGGCGACTTCGCGCTGGTCCCGGACCGCTTCACGCTGCGCGCCGGCGCCTACTACGAGACCGCCGTGGCGCCGGACGGCTACGCCAACGTCGACTTCCCGGGTGGCCAGCAGATCGGGGCGGCGGTGGGCACCTCTGTGTTTCTGCAGTCGGGCTTGGAGATCGCGCTCGCCTACCAGCTCCGCTTTCAACCCAGCTTCGGCGTGTCGGAGGCGAACGCGCGCGTCTACCAGCAGGTTCCGGCCAGCCCATGCGTCTCGCCTTACACCGATCCGAACACCTGCAACGCCAACTATCTCGGACAACCCTCCCCGGCGGTCAACGCCGGAACCTATGCCGCCACCTCTCACCTCGTCTCGCTGGCGGTCGTCTACCGGTTTGGCCGCTAGGACCGGGGCCGCCCAGCATCAAGGGAGAAGCAGGATGAAGAACACAAAACGCAAATCGTTCGCCGGGGTCCTGGGGATCGCCGGGGCGGTCGGCCTACTGGCGACGCGCCCGGTTCCCGCCGCGATCGCCGACGGCGCGCTTCCGTCGCTGGAGGCCCCCGACCTCGCGCAGGGGCGGTACGCGTCGATGCACATGCTGCTCCAGAAGACGATCCTCAAGATCAACATCGCCAACATCGACGTCCGGTTCGACAAACCGGCGCAGAGTCGGTTCACCGAGCTGGCGCGCGACAAGTCCTACTCGGCGGCCCTGGAACAGCAGCTCGCGCCGGTGGCGATCGACGCCGCGCGCGCGGTGGCGCAGATGCAGTTCGTGCGGGACATCCCGCTCAACCGCTGGATCGGCGTCGTGCGCGACAACCTCGAACAGGCACGCGAGGCGGGGCTCATCACGAGGGAGGTCGAACAGCATGTCGGCCAAGGCCTCCCCGGGTGGTTCGCGACGCTCAAGGACCGCGGCTATCAAAAGGGCGACCGGGTGATCTACGCGGTCAGCCCCGAGGCGCTCCGAACGGTGGTCGTCTCGGCCGGCGGCCAGATCCTCGTCGACCTGTCCGAGCGCGTGCCGGGCGCGGGGCGGGTCGTGTTGGCCAGCTACTTCGCGCCCAAGAGCGACTTCCGCGAGGCGCTGCTCCGCTCGCTGCTGGAAACGAAACGGTAAGGCCGATGGAGAGGTCGCCGATGCTGCGTCGCTATGTCACCGCGGTCGTCCGACGGCCGAGGCTGGTGATCGGCCTGGTCGTGGTGGTGACGTTGACGCTCGGTTTCTTCATGACCCGGCTGCGCGTGCTGCTCGACGTCGACGCCCAGCTGCCCCCCAGCCACCCGCTGGTGGTGGTCGGCCAGCGGATCGAGAGGCTGTTCGGCGGCAAGTACATGACGGTGATCGGCGTCTACCCGGCCGCGGGAACCGTCTACACGCCCGAGGTCCTCGGCAAGGTCAAACGGGTGACCGACGGACTCGCGCGCTTGCCGGGCGTCAAGGCGGGCAGCGTCCTTTCGCTCATGTCGCCTGCCGTGAAGGACGTTCACAGCTCCGCCGACTCGCTGGAGATCACCCCGCTCGCCGACAAGGTTCCCGCAGCCGGCGCCGAGATGACGGCGTTCCGCGCCCGGGTGAAGGCCAACGCCTTTCTCACCAGCCTCTTCGTGAGCGACGACGGTCGGGCTACCTCGGTGCTGGTCGACTTCGACGACTTCGGCAAGGCGGGGGGCTCGCGCGGCCTGTACGACCGGATCGAGGGCGTCATCGCTCCGGAGCGCGGCCCGGACATCGAGATCGTCGCCGCCGGCGCCCCGACCATCCTCCACTGGCTGCTGGTCTACACCCGCCGCGTCGCGCTCCTGTTCGTGCTGGCGCTCGCCATGATCGGCTACCTCCACTACCGGGCCTTCCGCACCTTGCAGGGCATGATCATTCCGCTGGTCACCGCGATCATGGGCGTGGTCTGGGCGCTCGGCCTCATGGGCCTCACCCGCGCGCCGATGGACCCCTGGAACATCATGACGCCGATCCTCCTGCTGGCGATCGGCGCCGGCCACTCGGTGCAGATCCTCAAGCGCTACTACGAGGAGTACGGGCGCGTCCGCGCGGCGCACCCGGAGCTGTCGCCCCGCGAGCACAACCGCCAGGCGGTCATCGAGGCGACCACCAAGGTCGGCGTGGTCATGCTGGCGGCGGGCACCATCGCGGCGCTCAGCTTCGGCTCGCTGGCCACCTTCGGCCTGCCCACCATCAAGAACTTCGGCCTCTGCACGGCGTTCGGGATCGTGGCGGCGCTGACGGTCGAGATGACCTTCATCCCGGCGATCCGGGTGCTGATGCCGCCGCCGTCGGAGCGGCAAACGGAGCGCGAGAAGCGCGAGGAGTACTTCGACCCGATCCTGGAGAAGCTGGCCGCCGTCATGCGGACCGGCCGCGAGCGCCCGATCATCTGGGTCTTCTCGGGTCTAATCGTGCTCGCGCTGGCGGGGGTCACGCGCCTCGAGGCCGGCAACAACCTGGCGGCGCAGTTCTTCGAGAGCAACGCGCCGGTGCGCGGATTTCGGCTGGTCGACGCGCGCCTGGCCGGCACGCGCGTGATCCAGGTGCTGGTCGAGGGGAACGCCCCCGACGCGATCAAGGACCCCCAGGTCTTGCGGCGCATGGCCGAGCTCGGGGCGTTCATCACAAGGCAGCCGATCCCGATCGGCAAGGTGGTGTCGATCGTGGATCTGCTCCAGCAGCTGAGCCTGGTCGTCGATCCCGGCGGTGGCGGCAAGCTCCCGGACAGCGCGCAGGGGGTGGCGCAGATGCTGCTGCTCTACGGCATGGGTGGCACCGAGGAAGACCTGAGCCGCCTGGTCGACCCAGGATTCCAGCGGGCCGTCATCACCGCCTACGTGCGCACCGACGACTTCCGCGCCATGAAGGCGATGACCGTCGCGACGCAGGCCGAGGCCGATCGGCTGTTCGCGGGGCTGCCGGTTTCAGCGCGCGTCGGGGGTGGCGTCACCAACGCCATCGCGCTCAACGAGACGATGGTGCACGGCAAGACCATCAACCTGATCCAGATCTCCATCCTGGTGGTGGTCATCACCTCCATCCTGCTGCGCTCGCTGGCGGGCGGTCTGTTGGTCCTGCTGCCGCTGGCCACCGCGGCGCTCATCAACCTGGGCCTCATGGGCTGGACCGGGATCCTGCTGTCGATGGGCACGGCGGCGATTTCCGCGATGGCGGTGGGCATCGGCGCCGACTACGCCGTCTACTTCATCTTCCGCGTCCGCGAAGAGTTCGAGCGCAGCGGCGATCTGCGCGAGGCGACCGCGACCGCGCTGACCACCTCCGGCAAGGCGATCGCCTACGTCGCGAGCGCGGTGGCGGGCGGCTACCTCTGCCTGGCGCTTTCACTGTTCAAGGTGCACGTCCTGCTGGGCGTGCTGGTCGCACTCACGATGGTGACCAGCAGCGCCGCGACGGTCGCGTTCCTGCCTTCGGTGATCCTGCTGGTCACCCCGCGGTTCTTGCGGCGGCGACAATCAACGACGGCCGGCGTGGTGACCCCGGGTCACTGAGCGGCGCAAGGCTGAGGAGCCGGCACGAGGATCGTCAGGTACCAGGGGGCGGGATTCTTGCAGTTGCCGCAGGTGAGCCCGACCAGCCAGGTCCCGGTTCCATCGACGCCTGGGAAAGGCTTGCCGCTGCTGTCCGCCAGCGTGGTGAAATCGAGGACCGTGCCGGGCGGGATAGTGGCCGTGTAGAGCTCGGTGGCGGTGAGCTGCAGATCGAGAAACTGGGTCTCGAGCTCGGCCGGCGTCTGGGTGTAGTGACCCACGATCGCGCTGGTGATGTTCGTCGCGATGAACGTCGCCCCCAGCGCGTTGGTCTGCCCATCCAGCGGCCCCCAGTCGAGGCTGATGGCCGCCGTTCCAGCCGGGACCCCCGTTGGGTGCAGGCTATGGAGATCGGCGGTGTACTTGAGTTGGGCGGAGGTGTTTGTCAGCGTTACGGCCGTGTTCGTAGAGGCGTCATCGAGCTGGAACGCCTGCAGCATCCGGATGCCAGTCCCGAGGTTTGTTCCGGTCTGCGCCGCCAACAGATACGTCGTACTGGCCGGCGGGAAGGCGACGGGATCGAAGTCCATGTTGAACATCGCCGGCGTGATGGAGTTCCCGTTAATCGTGAAATCGTAAAGCATGGCCGACGTCATGCCGGTGCTCGGCATCAGGCTCGGCGGCGGGGACGCGACGAGGTACTTCGTCTGCAAAGAATCGGCGTTCAGCTCCTTCTCGAATTCCCCGAGCGACATGTTCCACAGCATGACGACGATGGTGTTCAGATCGGCTACGGGATCGACCGTGTGGCCCAAGAAATCCTTGGTCACCTGCCCCCAGTCGAACGCCAGATTCGACATCGATGTGACGGTCACCGGCGGGAGCGTGATTGTGCTGGAGAATGCATAATCATTCGCCTCGCTCGCGACGATGTTTCCGTCCGTGCAGGTCACGCTGGGGCCTTCACCGCCGCTGCTGCCGCAGGCGATCGCCAGCAACGGAAAGCAAGCGGCCGTGGCGTACAGTAAGGAATTGGCGTGTTTCATGGAGAGCTACCTCGGGGGCGGTCCATAGAGGGTTGCGCGCTTCTCGATATAGCCGAAGTTGGTGCCGTTCAAACTGAGATCTTGAAGGACGTTGCCGCTGGCGTCGACCTCCTGGACGACTCCCTTCGTCCCATAGTCGACCACCGTGTTGCCGTTGGCCAACCGCTGCACGTCGCCGAGTATGTCGACGGGAAGGGGCGGATTCGCGGCCGTGTACGACCAGATCTTGGCGGCGGTCTTCGCGCTGAGGTTGAGCTTTATCTCGATCGCGATTGAACCCTTGCCGGTGCCGTTGGCAGACCCGCTACCAAGGACGGCGGTCGCGCTGTTGTTGTTGAAGATGACGAAGTCGTCCAGGCCGAGGATGTGGAAACCGTGCTCTCCGCCCACCCACATGTCGCCGGTAAACGAGCTGGCGATCCCGGGCCCACCGCTATTTAGGACCCACACCGTCGTGCCGGTCGTCCGTGAGACCTTGGTGAGGCAGTTGTTGTCCAGATCCGAGAAGACCAGCGTGTCGTCCGGCTGCGAGTACTCGAGGTCGTTCACGTGGCAGCCTCCAGTTCCGCCGTGCGCTGTCCTGGCATTGACCAACGTCGTGGCGACCGAGGTGGGGGTGCCCCCCGCCGGAAACAGCTTGATGTCGTCGCAACCGTTCGTTCCGGTCGCGTAGAAGGCCACGCTGCCGTCGGGAAGCGGCGTGATCTGATGGCTGAGCTTGTCGAACGCCGTCGAAAAGTCGGTATCTGTCAGCCCGTCCATCGTCACCCGATGTACGTGCGGCGCGTCGGGACCGGAGCCTACGACGACGTTAGCGTTGTTGATCCACATGTAAGTGCCGTCGTAGCTCATTCGGACCCCCGTTGCGTCGCTGCCGGCGTTGTACAACCAGACGACGTCGCCGTCGGAGTCGAGGATGTACGCCGGTGCGCCCGAGGAGCCCACGTTCTGGACGTATTGCCCGGTGATCAAGAAACCACCGTACAGAGCCGCCTTGTTGTTGGTCGTGACGGTCGGTTTCGCTAGGCCGTTCGCGAGCGCTCCCGTCGTGATCATGTAGTCGTTGCTGGTGCAGGTCCCGGCGCTGCCGGAGGCTGAAATCTGGAAGTGGTAGGTCTTCGAGGCCTTCATGCCGAGGAGCAGCGTTCGATAGCTCGCGATGCTCAGGTCGACCGGCGCCGTCATGCCGTACGAGGTGTCGAGGCCGAAGTTGATGTGTGCCCCCGTCGGGCTCGCCAGCGTCGTCGACCAGGTGACGATGCCGACCGTCGGGATCTTGGTGCTCGGGGAGGAGGTCACCGTGAAGGTGCAGCTGGCCGTCGTTCCGGTGCCGCCGCTCCCGGTGGCTCCCGCTGTTCCGGTCGTCCCACCCTGGCCCGCCGTTCCCACGCTGCCGCCCGACGACGTCGTGCCGCCCGCGCCGCTTCCGGTGGTTCCCGCGGAGCCGCTGGTCCCGCCGCTTCCGACGCTGCCGCCCGTGCCGGAGTCGCCCCCGCTGCTCTTGCAGCCGAGACCGACCAGAAACAGACAGCCACACAGCGCGAGTGATGTCGAAGCTCGAAGCATGGGGATACCCTCCTTGGGTCCGCTAGCGGTGGGCCTACTTGGGCGGCGGCCCATAGAGCGTCGCCCTCTTTTCGACGTACCCGAACGCTGTCCCCGTGGGCCAGCTCAGCGACTGAACGACACTGCCGTTGGCGGTGACCTCCTGCAGAACACCCTTCGTCGAAAAGGCGACGATGGTGTTACCGTTGGGCAGCCGCTGCACGTCGCCCATGACGTCGTTCTGGATGCCCGGGCTCGCCTTGTACGACCAGCTCTGCGTGGACGTCTTCGCCGTGAGGTTGAGCTTGAGCTCGATCGCGCTCGAGCCGTTGTTCAAGCCCCCGATCGACGTGAAGCTCCCGGCGGCCACCGTGCTGTTGTTGTTGAAGATGACGAAGTCGTCCAGGCCCAGGATGTGGATGCCGTGCTCGCCGCCCAACCACGTGTCGCCGGTGAAGGAGCTGGTGACGCCGCCGTATCCGCCACCGAGAACCCAGACCGTGGTGCCGGTGCGCGTGACCTTGGTGATGCAGTTGTGGTCGAGGTCGGAGAAGACCAGCGTGTCGTCCAGCGGTGAATACTGGATCGTGTTGATGTGGCAACCGCCCGTTCCGCCGTGCGCCGTCTCGGAGTTCACGATCGTTTTGACCGTGCCGCTGGGCGCGCGTTCCTTGATGTCCTCGCAGCCGTTCGTGCCATAGGCGTAAAAAGCGATGGTCTCGTCGGGCAGCACCGTGAGCTGGTGGCTCTGTCCCGTGAACTGGCTGGAGTAGTCGTTGTCGGTGAGGCCGTCCATCGTCACGCGGTGGACGTGCGCGGTGCTGTTCGGCACGTTGGCGCTGTTGATCCAAATGGAGTTGCCGTCGTGGCTCATCCGCACGCCGGTCGCGTCGCTGGCGCTGGCGCTGGTGTACCACCAGACCAGATCGCCGTCGGCGTCGACGATGTAGGCCGGCGACGGACCGCCGGCCATCGAATACTGTCCCGCGATCAGAAAGCCGCCGAACGCCGCCGACGCGTTGCTGGTCGTGACCGTGATTTTCGGCAGCCCGCTCGTCAGCGCGCCCGTGGTCAGCATGTAGTCCGCGCTCGTGCACGAACCGCCGGTGCCCGAGGCGGTCAGACGGAAATGGTAGGTCTTCGAGGCCTTCATCCCGAGCAGGAGCGTGCGATAGCCCGCCGCCGTGAGATCCACCGGCGCGGTCATTCCATAGGAAGTGGTGAGCCCGAAATCGATCTGCGCCGACTGAACGTTCGGCAACGTGGTCGACCAGGTGACGATCCCGACGGTGGGGATCTTGGTGCTGGTCGACGCGGTCGGCGTGAAGGTGCAGCTCGCGGTCACCCCGGTGCCACCGCCGCCGGAGGCTCCGCCGGTGCCGCTGCCCGCACCGCCACCCGAGGCCCCCGCGCCGCCGTGGCCACCACTGCCACCGGAGGCCGCTGCCCCGCCGTGACCGCTACTTCCGGCCGAGCCACTGCCTCCACCGACACCGCCGGTGGCCGTCGCGCCGGCGCTACCGCCGTTACCGCTGCCGCTCGTCCCGCCATTTCCGACGCCACCTGTCCCGATCGCGCCTCCGCCACCGCCTGTAGCGGTCGCGCCGCCTTGGCCCACGCTGCCGCCCAGCGCCGATGCGCCTCCGGCCCGGTCGCCGCCGCCGGTGCCGCTGTTGCTGCAACCGACGGCGAGACAGCCGCAGACGATCCACGGAGTCGGAATTCGGAGAATGTGGGTGCCTCGTCGCATTTGGCAGGGCGCTACGGTTCTCATGGTGGGCAGCAAGGCCCACCTTCATTTTTTAGATTTATGGAAAAACGTAAGCGGCGCCGATCCAAATCGCCGAGTAAGACACCACCTCACGCAGTAGCCGAACCGGCACATTAGGGGTCAGAACAATCGAGCGCCGCGCCGGCGTCTACCGGATGCTGTAGCTCGTCAGCACCTGGCCGCTGGTGGAGATGAAGCTGATCAACGCTTGGTCCGGGCCGACGTCAACCCGTCCATATCCGGAGTCCGTCCAATATTGGGCGTAGCCGGTCTCGGATTCATCGAATTTCCAGGGGGCGCCGGCGCTGCCGGGCAGCGTGTAGTGGATGCCGTCGACGACCAGGTCGGTGAAGACGTGGTCGTGGCCGTAGAAAAAGATCTGCACCCCGTACTGCAACATGAGGTCGTGGATCGTCGCCTGCTCTCCGATGTGCGCCGCCTGCCCGCCACCGCGCCCGTAGGCCGAATCGTCGGAGTCGCCAGCGGCGCCACCGTCGGTGTGGTGCATGAAGAGGAATCGCCATTTCGAGGTGGCGTTCGCGAGCGTCTGATGGAGCCAGGCGAGCTGGGCGCCGCCCAGCGTCCAGTCATCGGGCAGGCCCGGATCGCCGCTCAGCAGATGGCAGGTGGGCGTATAGGTCATCACGTTGAGCACGACGAACAGCGCGTCTCCCCAGGTGAACGCGTAGTAGTCCCCGCTTTCGCTGCCGCCCTCGCGGTAGGTGCCCGGGCCCGGACCCGGCGCGTAGAGCAGGCGCTGGCTCAGCGAGCGTTCGATCTCGGCCGGCGTGTTGCAGCCGCTCTCGCCGTCCCAGTTGCCGATCACCGGAAAATGCGCGGCCTTCCCGACGGTGTCGCCCAGAAGACGCCGGTAGTTGAGGTAGCCGAGGCGCGCCCAGCCGGCATCGGGTGGCGGAACGTTGAACCCGAACAGGTGGTAGTCGACCATGTCGCCCAGATCGATCAGAAAGTCCGGATTGGCCGCCGCGACCTCGGCGGTGACCGCCAGCAGGGTGGTCTCCTGCTCGGCGTAGCCGTCGTCGATGACGGTGGTCCCATCCGGCACCGGATCGCGGGGCTCGATGTGGGGGTCGGCGATGATCGCGAACGTGAACGGGGAGCCGGCAGCGCGCGTGGTGACGGCGCTGCCGGCATAAATCGGTTGCCCGGGGCCGTTCGCCTTTGCGGAGATCGCGTAGGCGTAGCGCCGGCCGGGCGCGAGACCGGCGATCGACCACTGCGCGATGTCGGCCGCGGGCGACGTGGGAGCGCCGAGGTCGATCCAGTCGGACTGCGCGTCGGCGCGAACCGCGGCCCGCAAGGTCGAGGGATCTCCCGAGCGCAGAACGACGCTGAGGCCGAAGCCTTGCGCCGTCGGTGCGAAGATCAAGGGAGCGCCCAGCAGGGCGATGCCCGTGGCGTCGGAGCCCGTGGCGTCGATGCCCGAAGCGTCGGTGGCGGAGGCGTCGGATTTCCCGCCATCGGTCGATCCGTCGGCGGCAGCCGCCGCGATCATCGCGGGCGGCCGCTGGCAGCCCAGCCCGAGCGACAGGGTGAGCAGCCAGACCGGCAGCGTGAGCCAACCAACTCTCACGATGACCGGCAGTATAGGTGGAGGCTGTTTTCGCCGCTAGACAGGCAAGCGTCGACTAGGATCTGCACATGTCGCGCGATGAAGAGACCGGTCGAGCTCGCCGCCGCGTTCGAGCCGAGGCCACGGGCCGCTCGTTTCTCAAGATGATGGTCTTGGTCGCTCTGGCCACCGGCTTCGCGGTGTTCTGGGTGGTTCGCTCCCAGGCCCGGCAGCACGCCGAGATGACGGCGGCGGGCTCGCCGAGGTAGATCGGCTCAGAGGCCGACAGCCAAGCCGGCGCCGAGGTGCAGGTAGCGGCTGTCGAAGTCGACCTGGGTGCCGTCGACGTCCGTGGTCGACTGAAATCCGATCTGGTAGCCCACATCGATGACGACGAAGAGCTTGGGAAGGACCTCGATCTCGGCGCCGACGGAAAAGTCGAGCACGAGCCCGGCAGGATTGGAGACGCCGGGGGGAGGTGAGGGGACCGAGATGAGGGAGTAGGCCGGGGAGAATCGGGCGTAGACCTGCGCGTTCGGCGCCATCGGATACCGGGTGGTCAGGCGGGCCCGAAGGTCGTACTCCGTCGCGGATTGGGCGGCATTGCTCCCCTTGACGCCGAAGATGATCTGCGGCGAAAAACCGAGGGCGAAGTTCGGCAAAACGGGGACATCGAGGAACGGGGCGATGGCCACGGAAAAGGCGGTGTCCGAGCTGGCGCTTCCCGCTCCGACCTCGCTCGCGCTCAGCGTCCCCGCGGGCATGATCTCGAAGAGCACGCCCAGCAGAGTCTGATCGGCGGCGGTCTCGGGCGGCGTCGGTGCCGCGGCAGGTTGCGGCGCGCCCGTCGAGATCGGCACCGCGGCGGGCGGCGGCGCTTCGGCCATCGCCAGCCCAGCCTCCGGGACGAAACCGCCCTGACCTTCCGCTCCTTCGATGCGGCGCCAGCCCGACTGCGGATCGGGGTAGGCGAGCACCTCGTCGTTCTGGTGCAGCATCCTCAGGATGGGCGCGTCGGCAGCAGCGCTCGCCCGCACCCCCAGCTCGAGGACGGCGACTCTGACTTTCTGGGGGCCGGTTGCGGCGGCCGTGGCGGCGGGTTTCGCTGGAACCACCGGCGCGACGACCACCCTGGCGTCGGCGTCGTGGATGAACCCGCCGCGCCCGTCCTTCAACTGAACGCGCCGCCAGCTCCCTTGCGCCTGGTCGTCGCAGGAGAGTTTATCGCCCGCATGCACCCGCGCGATCTCGGGGGCCACCTCGAATGGCGCCGACCGGACGATCGATTCGGGCGCCGTCAGGTCCAGATCCGCGGCTCGGCTCTGCGGCGCGGCGAGGGCCACGCCGAGCAGGCTCAACACCAGTGGCTTGCGCCATCGGCCCGGGATCGACGGTCTCGACATGCGCGGCATTGTCGCCGAGTCGGCGGGCGTCCTCAACTGCGGGATTCGCGTCCGATTTCCGTAAGCATTTGCCGCTACGAGGCGCGGGGCGCTTCAGCGCCGGAGGATGCCCGAGAGCAACAGCGCGCCGGCAGCGGCCGCCAGCACCATCCCGCCCACGTGGGCGAGCACCACGTGCGCGGTGCCGGCGATCGGGCAGATGAAGTGGAGGACCAATCCCCCCATCGCGCCGCCGGCCGCGCCGAGCGCCATCCCGACGCGAGATCCGCCCATCGGCACCCGACGCCGGAGCGCGAGGAGGCCGATGAGCAGGAACACCGCCGAGATCTCGAACACGAACCCGATGCAGTGGACGCACGCGTGGAGCAGCGACCAGTGAAGATCCTCGGGACGAACGCTGAGGCCCGGCGCCTGGGCGGTCGCGACCAGCGCGAACAGCAACACGGCGGCCATCGCCGCCACGCTCACGCGCGAGGCCCGGCCCGGCGCGGGAAGGACATCCCCGCGCCGCGGCACCAGCGCCGCCGATAGCGAGAGCACGAACGACGTGGCCCAGAGCGCCGCCGCCGTGATCACCCACCAGGTTGGCAGCGCCGTCAGATCCCGCCGGAGCGGAAGGTGTCCGAGCGCGGCCACCGGCCAGCAGAGGCCGACCAGCGCGACCAGCGCGAAGGCGCCGAATCGCGTTCGCGTGCGCACCGGCTTCATCCCGCCCACGGTCTCGAGCAAGGCGGCCGATGGCGGGGGAGGCTGGTCGAAGTCGCCCGGCGGCGCGAGCACGCGGTCGAAGTCCTCGACCGTCATGACAGCTCCTTCTTCGGCGGCTCTGTCCGGGCGAGGCGCTCCCGGAGCGTGACGTAGGCGCGGTGCGCGCGCTGCTTGATCGCCCCCGGGGTGGTGCCGGTGATCAGGGCGGCCTCGGCGGTCGACCGGCCGTGGACCTTGGTCAGGATGAGCGCCATCCGTTGATTTTCGGGGAGCTGCCCGAGCGCGGCCAGCGCGCCGGCCGTCGCGACCGGATCGGGCCGGTCGGACGCGTCCCGGTGGGCTTCGACGGAGACGCCGGTGATGTGGGCCGCGGGCTCGGCCTGCAGCGTCCCGTCCTGGGTGAGGCGCACGCGGCTGCGTTTGCGCCGGCGGATCTCGTCCAGGCAGGTGCGGTGGGCGATGGTGTACATCCACGGGATCGGATTGGCGCCGATGACGTAGGTCGACCGGGCTTCGTGCACCTTGAGGAAGGTGACCTGCAGCGTGTCTTCCGCGGCCGCCCTCTCGCCGAGGAGGCCGGTGAGATAGGCGAGGATGCGCGGCGCCAGCAGGGCGTAGAGACGGTGGAAGGCCGCCGCCTCGCCCTGGCAGTACCGCGCCATCACGTCGGCGGCCTCGGTCGCCTCAGGATCCATGAGCCCCAAACCATCTTCTGAATAGTCTGGGGCGTCATTTTGTTCAACGTCCTATTCCGCGCCGCCGCCCGATGAGACCGTCGATCGACAGCGGGCCGGCGCCGACCAGGGCGAGCCAGATGAAGAACACCAGGTAGCTCCACTCCTCGAAGCCGACCAGCGCGGTTAGGCCCGTGATGTCCCCGCGCTTGGCGGTGAGGATCGCGATCACCATCGTGAACCCGAGGGGCAGCGCGACCAGGCGGGTCCCGAGACCGAGCAAGATGGCGAGTCCCCCGAAGAATTCGGTGGCGGCGGTCAGCCGGGCGTTGAAGCCGGGTGCGGGGATGTGCAGGCTGGTAAAGAACTCCGTCACATCGGGAATAGAGTGCAGCTTGCCCCAGCCCGTTCCGATGAACACCAGACCGACGGTCAACCGCGCCAGGGTCGGCCCCAGGAAGGAAATCTTGTCCGCCGCCTTGCGCAGACGGTCGAGCGTGCTCTGGATGAACGTCGTCAGCATGTCGCCTCCGTCCCTTCTACGCCCGTTGTCGGATGCGGTTACGGCCGGGCCGCAGCCCTTCACCAAACAGAAACCGACCAAGCAATAGGCCTGCCGGTCCGGCTTCGCCGCGGTCGGAATTCCGATATTTTGTCCCGAAAACGATAGGGGTTTGCCCTACACTAAGCCGCAGGCGAGATGGCCCTGCGGAGCTAAACCATGGCAACGGCGAACCGATCTGAACGAGGCTGCTCTTGGGTGACAGGTGTCGCGCTCGCGTTCTCGCTGGCGAGCGCCGGGTGCGGTGGGGGTAGCTCGGGTGGGACCGGTGCGGCGGGGGCCGGCGGCGGAAGTGGCGCAGCCGGCAGCGCCGGAAACGGCGGCAGCGCGGGATCCGGCGGTGGAAGCGCCGGATCGACCGGCACCGGCGGCGGCGCGGGCTCGAGCGGCACGGCCGGTCAGAGCGGAGCGGGTGGGGCCGCCGGCAGCACCGGCGCCGGTGGGGCGGCCGGTCACGCGGGATCGGGAGGCGCGACGGGTATCGGGGGCGGCGGGGGCGGTAGAGGTGGACAGGCCGGCGCGACCGGCGGGCAGTCGGGCGCGGCCGGTCGAACGGGCGCCGGCGGTCAAGGGGGCGCTGGCGGCCAATCGGGCACCGGGGCCGGTGGTCAAACCGGCGGTGCCGGCCAGTCCGGAACGGTGCTGGCGTTTCCGGGCGCGGTCGGTTTCGGCAAGGTCGCGACCGGAGGCCGCGGAAAGGCCGTCTATCACGTGACCAATCTGAACGACAGCGGCGCCGGATCGTTCCGCGACGCGACCGGGACCAGTGGTCGGTTCATCGTCTTCGACGTGGGTGGATACATCAACTTGAGCACGCCGATCTCCGCCAAGAGCAACCTCACCATCGCGGGCCAGACCGCGCCGGGCGACGGCGTCGGCGTGATGGGGCGCGAGGTGTCGTTCGACGCCGCCTCCAACGACATCGTGCGCTGCTTCCGGTTCCGCCAGGGCGACCTCGACTCCGACAACACCAAGAGCGGGATCAACCTGCTCGACGCGACCAACATGATCTTCGATCACATCTCGGTCGAGTTCGCGCAGTGGAACAACATCGACGCGGTGGGTGCCTCGAACATCACGGTCATGAACTCGATCGACGCCGATCCGATCGGTCAGCAGTTCAATGCGCACACCGAGACCGGGCCCTACACCTGGTACCGCAACGTGTTCGCCAGCGCGCACAACCGCAACCCGCTCGCCAAGGCCAACACCCAGTACATCAACAACGTCATCTACAACTTCCAGGCCGGGTACACCGCGGGCAACACCGGTGGCCTCTTCTCGCACGACCTGGTCGGGAACTATTTCATTGCCGGTCCGTCGACCACCAGCGCGTCGGACACGCTCTATCAGCTGAACAACCAGCAGATCTACAACTCGGGGAACCTGCTCGACAGCAACAAGGACGGAACGTTGAACGGGAGCAGCCTCGGCTCGCCCAGCGGCACGGTGGCGCTGACCGCGCCCTGGTCCGCCGACACGGCGTCGATTCCCACCCAGACCGCCGCCGCCGCCTACGCCAGCGTGATCGCGGCCGCCGGGCCGCTGCACCGCGACCAGGTCGACGCATTGGTGATCGCCGACGTCACCTCGCTGGGCAAGTCGGGGAGTCTCTGGACGCACCAGACGGCGACCGGCCTCGGCAACAGCGGCTACGGAACCCTCGCCGGCGGAACCGCGCCGGTCGACACCGACGGCGACGGAATGCCCGACGCCTGGGAAGAGCGGTACGGTCTGAACCCGAACCTCGCCTCCGACGCCACCGGCGACTTCGACCACACCGGCTACACCAACATCGAAAAGTACGTCAACGGCCTGATCGACGGCTCGTACCCGTAGCACGTCCAAGCTCGACGGTTCTCCGGCGCGAATGGCCTCTGAGCGGGAGTGCGGTACTCTCCCGCCGAGGACAGTCATGAAAAAATCTAGCGTTGCTTTTTGGTTGGGGTTGGCCTCGACGCTGGGCGCCGTGACGGGCCTCGGGTGCGGCGGCGGATCGTCGAAGCACGCCGTCGACGCCGGGCCGCCCTTGCCGAAGCCGGCCTGGGACTGGGCGGGTGTCATCGGCACGGGCCAGAGCCTGGCGGTGGGTCAATGGGGGGTACCGGCCAGCGCCGCGGCCATGACCCCGATGTACGGGAACCTGATGCTGTCGGTGGGCACTCCACCGTACTCGATCCCGCCGTTCGATCCGACCAGCGCCACGCTGTCGATGGTGCCGCTGGTCGAATACATGCGCACGCTCGCGACGACCTATCCGCAGGCCTATCCCGGCAATATCTATGGCGAGACGCCGCACACGGCGATGGCCAATGAGATTTCCTCGCTCTACCTGGCCGCCGCCGGTGCCGACGCGGGCGGCGCCGGCTACGTCACGGCGCACACCGAAGTTGGCGAAAATGGCCAGGGCTATATCGAGATCATGAAGGGCGCGGTGGACACCGGAACGATGGGCCGCGCCTACGCGGCGTCCATCTTCGAGGCCGAGGCCATCACGAATCTAGCGGCGACCGCCGGCAAGAGCTACGGCGTCGGCGCCATCATCATCACGCACGGCGAGAACGACGCCGGCAACACGGCCTACGAAGCGGATCTGGTCCAGCTCTGGTCGGACTACAACAATGACCTGAAGGCGATCACCGGCCAGACCGCGTCGATCCCCATGCTGGTGTCGCAGCAGCATTCGTCGCCCCCGCCGGCCAACGGCCCGACTTCCGCCTCGACGTTGGCGCAGTGGATGGTGGGCCCCGTCGCCAGCGTGTGTGCTCAGTCGTCCACC
>OCTA010000635.1_pt1 | contig 32079 bp, 16 predicted proteins | sample 1538991 | NCBI WGS metagenome assembly OCTA01 (sample SAMEA3539302, study PRJEB22396) | soil metagenome | biome: tundra; feature: field; material: soil | place: USA | collected 2010-05 | depth 0.15 m | reverse complement strand
TCCTTTTCTAAAATATTTTCTCATTATAGTATAAACTCACTTTCTATGGGAAAAACTAATGGTTAAACCAAATTATACTGCCGGTGTAGGTGGATTAGCGACAAGTAGATATGACTTCGAGAACCACATTTTGGGCACGGCTTTTAGGCACAATGCAGATCAAATTGATGTTAATCCTCCATTTGATATCTCTGGTATTGATTATGTTACTGTTTCTGCTTCATTAGATGCCATAGCTAATTTTATAGTTGTTTCTCAAAGTAATGGCCAAGGTTTTATTACGATTGGTGACGGATATGATACATACCATGCTAGTGATAGTTCTGGTACCAATCCAAATGTAGGGCTTCCTTGGTCAAGTTATCCATATGATTCAACAATACCGGCTCTTAACACCGCCTTAGATGATCTCTTAAATAATCCATTAAATCCATTATATCATAGAATAAGAGATGGCGGCATTATAGTTATTAAAGCAGGTACATATAAATTTACCGGAACAGTAAATGTTCCGCCAGGTATTATGATTTTTGGGGAATCTTACGGAACCAAAATTGCTAATGCTACTTCTGGGGCACCACTTTTTCGTATTAAAACTGATACGTCTCGTTCTGCTGACTCTGGATCCGATACAGTTAAGTTTATGTTTGCCAGAGAAACAGTTTTTTACAATCTCACAGTTGCCGATAATTTTATTGAACCACTTTATTTAGGAGATTTATCTTATAAAATCCCGATTAATACTTCTGAATCCAATCCGTTAATTATTCAAGAGCCAGGTTCTAATTTACGAATTCAAAATTGTAAATTTATTGGTAAGCCAGTTATAGTGTCTTCCCACATTACTACTTGTACATCGATGGTGGTTGGAACGGACACAACCATACCGGTTGCTACAGGTTCACATTTGGTTATTGATAACTGTTTTATTGATGGGTTCTCAGAAACTTGTCAATTCAAAACAACTGGATATACTAATGACACGTTTGTATGTACTAATAACAAAATAAGAAATTATGGAAACTTAAATGTGGATTCTTCTGGGCATCTTAATAATACATTCTTTAATATCAACAGGTGCAATGCCATAATTACAGGCAACTATGCAAATGGTACTTTAACCGGATATATAAGTAGTTTGTTATATGTTGATAATTTTCCCGCCTTTGTATCAACAAGCACACAACCAAGAATTACAGTTTCTAATAACACTGGCGCCATGTATCATAACGCCTTTTATCCAGTATTAGTATATTACAATCCAGGTAGTGATGGTGAAAATGTAATGGAATCAATGGCATCTGGAAATAATTTTGGATTCAATGCAACTTATAATTATATTAATTATAATTCTATATTTGGTATGAATGGACTTGTTAGTGTTGGCGGTCTTGATGGGTATACCTCAAATCTTTCTTTTTATAATAATTCTAATTTAGTTCTTAATTCGGGGTCAACACTCATGGCAGCCTCGGGGTCAACTATAGCTTTTGATGCGGGAAGCTCAACAACTTTTGCATCAAGTAGTTCATTGGCGTTAAATGGAACCGCTACGGTTTCCGGAACAGAAACAATAGCTTCTGGTGGTGAGTTACAATTATTAAGTGGATCAGAATTCGATGGCTATTCCGGGTCAGTATTTAAATTACATACTGGATGTTCTGCCACAATGAGTTTAACAAATTCAAATATTACTATAAATAATAGTTCAATATTAGAAACTGCAGGAACTGGTTTTATTCAGACCAATGTAGCAGGCTCATTCGTATTGGCTGGAGGAAGCACAGATTATCCAACATTCTCTACACCAAGAACAAGAACAATTCAATATGTGCCAGCGCAATTAGTAACATATCTTGGGACGGATTGGGCTTTAGGGGTATTCTTTTCAACAAACATTCCATCTTTAACTGGCCATGCAACAAGCACCCAATTATGTATTCCGCTTCTTAATCCAATAAATGGATCAACACTAACATCTTTAACCATGCATGTTGCAGTTGCGTCGGCCCATGCTAGTGTACCTGCTATATTACCAGTTGTAAGGGTTTTTAGAGTAACAATTGCCGCGCCATATGTTCCTGATTATATGGATAGCGGATCTGGGCAAGCATTTACACCAACACCAGGATCTGGTGCCGCATGGTATGACAGCGGAAACGATCAGTCTTGGACCTATACAACTAATCAAAGCAATGTTATAGATACATCTCAATATAATTATTATGTACAAATAGTTGATGAAAATGGCGCTAACTCACACAATGCAAATCAATACTCTGGATTTACCGTACTTTATTCAAATATAGTAGATATGAGACCTGCTTAAGTACATTATATTATCACGACTATTTTCTCATAATTGTAGGAGAACTCTATGAATAACGCTTTAACTGCCTTATTTTCCTGGCAATTTTTATTATTTTGTTTGATGGTTGCGACAATTATGTATTTAATTAGAGTTGCAGTAGAATATGCCTTTAATAAAGCTGAAACTTCTAAATTATGGAACGATCTTCTTCTTCCAGTATTACCACCAGTTATAGGAGCAGTGGTTGGATATTTTGCAAGCGCTTATGCTTATCCAGAGGGATTAAACTCAATAAGTGGTAGGGTAGCATTTGGAATGGTTGCTGGATTATTATCAAGCTTGGTTTATAGGGTTATGAAGGCTTTTTTAAAATCACAACTGCAAACATTTATACAGCAGGGTGGATCAGAAATTACAACTAACTCTGGTGGAACAACTACCGTAACAGCAACCTCTACAACTACTTCTGCTGATGCTTCTACAACTTCTGCAACTACTATTGTTGTACCTGCTGCAACTGTTCTACAAACACCGGGGCAGATAGAAAAAAATTCAAATAATGGGAGCTGATTACTTTGGTTAACTATCCTGGCAGCCTGGACGACGACTCGACACTTTTACGCGTTGATGGAAACATTACCGAAATAGGTGCAGATGTTATTAATGTATTGCGATCTGTTGCATTTGCAGTAGAATCCGAAATTGGTATAGGTGCATCTGGTACAGCAGGATCAATTGCTGCTAGACTTTCTATTAGCTTAGATGCTGCTGGTAATATTAAACCATCTGCCGTAATAAGTCTTTTGAATTATCTTCCAATTACTGATGCGCAAGTTTCTCCAACCGCCGCAATACAAGAATCAAAACTTAACTTAACTTATAGTACGGTTTCTTTATATAAGAGATATACTAATATTAAAAGCGCAATTGATGTTTTGAATGGTTTTCTTAGTTTAACTGGAATTAAGCTTGAGCCACATATTGATGGTATAGACTATCACCACTTACTGTCCGCAATCGATGTTGATTCTACCACTAGCTTTGTTAAAATATCTCCTTCATTAAATGTTATATCGGCCGGTACATCAGTCGCAAATAGAAACACAACTAACTCAGATACTTTAATAAAAGATCTTAGTGATGATTTAGTTATACATGAAAAATCAGATGGGTACGGCGTAATAACTGCTCTTGCTGGAGGCACTGTTCCACCAGAAAACTATGCACATATGGCTGCCGGAATTTTTATTGATAGTACAGTTTTTTCAACGATACCAGAAAGCAATAATGATTTACAGAAATTTGCAGAATATGTAGATAACTCAAGTCTTCTTCTTTTGGGAAGCCGCATACAAAATTTTTATGCAAATGGAATTTCCAATACGTCAAGGTCTTCAAGCCTATTGTCTGATGGATACGGTGAGCCCCTTATTCCACCAACACCAGTAACGGCATACTTCCTTGGTGTTCCTCCTGGGCCGCAATCTTCAACACCTATTGATAGTTCTACTGGCGATGACGTTATTTTATTTAATCCAACATCATCACAATTAAGTACATATACTTTTGATGCTCAGTTTACACAGGTAAGATCTGGAGACTTACTTACTATTAATTATAATACTGGAATTTCTTATCAGTTTATTATAGATTCAGTTGAAGCAATTGTTGTTGGCACTACCAGATCTTATGCAGTTAGAATTAATGGAAAAAATATTGTTTCAAATTCCAATGCCATTGCTAGAATTGACAGATCAACTTTCCATAGAAATAAATTTGGTGTATTAGCCACGGCACAATCACCAAATTCAATTGATGCATACGAAAGTTTAATAATTGCAAACCCACGTTCTGCAGTGGCACTAGGAATTGGTTTTAATCCATCAGAAATAGATTCGAGCCATTATAACTTATATTTAACATTAGTTTATAATGGAGACCCAACGAAACAATTTCCTTTACCAGCTATTGATATAACTGGAAACCAAGGAACTACACCAGGGCAGTATACATTAGATTCGATTATAAAAGCAACAAATGCGGCGTTTAGAGTACCAGGATTTAATTATCGTTTTATTGCATTTCAATATAACGGGCAGTTTGGGGTAATGTTAGCGGATCCATATAACAATACTGCATTTTCAATTGTTAGCGGCACCGTAGATAACAGTGGAAATTATACAAACACCTCTACATCATCTTATCCGTTAAATGTAGTTGATAATTTTAATTTAATTGATCCTCTTGGATTTGGGATTAGTGCTGCCAATGTTGCAAGTCCTCCCGTAGCAATTGCATACGCGAGTATTAGTGCGGCAATAGTTAGTCCTACTCTGTTATTTTATCCACTTAAAAGAAATTTCTTTTATACAGATGGGGTAGAAAGAGAACGATTAAATTCAGATCCCGTCACCCTAGATCACAATCAAGATAAATTTGGAGATGGATACTGGCCGGCAACAATAACCAATGTTAATATTCTTCCAAATAGAGTGGAAACAACATATCAAGTTAATTATGATTTATCATTATCTGGAATTAAAACCGGAAAAACAATTGTAATTCAACCATCTATACCAATTACTAATCCAGTAGATAATTTTAATTATGGAAGATTTGTTATTAAAACAATTTCTCTTTATAATTGTGATAGTTCAAATGCCTATGCCTCCATAACTGTATACGATAGCGTTCATGGAGCAGGAACATCTCCAGCAATAACACTTCCGGTAAGTTCATTAGTTAATTTATATTTTTCAGATGACTCAGTTTCATTTGATAAAGAAAATATTTTTGATGGAGGAACTAATACAGGCAGTCATAAAAGATTCTTTGAGGTATATGTTGATGGAAATGGGCATTCATTTACACATGAACGAGCTAGATTTTTAATATCAGGCGCAGATATATCTAATATTAATCTTTATAATGTTTCACCCAAATTAAGAGGATACCCAACTAATAGTGATAAAGAAATTAGATTATTAATTAATGATTATAGTTTAACAACAGGTGTTTTTGATGGATATTTAGGAAGGTCATCAGGATCTCAAATTACTAATTTAGGCCCAACAACTACTGGTAAAAAAGGTGAGATTGTTAGGTTCTACGATGAAACAAATATAGACTATATTGATTTTACTTTTGGAATTAATGATAACGTTCCTACGTGGACGGCATCACCAAAAACTATTGATATACAGTTATTTCCATCATTGCTATTAGATGATGAGATAATGCCAGTCGCAACATGTCAAGTAAATGATATCGATAAATCACTAGATTATTTAAGAGACGCAAGGGCATTTGGTAATGTTAGTGAAGTACAATTTACTAACTCAGCCGTTAATTTTATTTCTTCTACAGCAAAGTATTTACATCAGAATGCAGTAATTAGAGGATTGGATTTCGTTTCTCAAACAGGCGATTCCTTATCATTCAGAGGCGGATTAGTTTTGGTAAATGGACAGTTTATAGCAGTTAATGCTTTTTCTACTGAAGTACCTGTTGTTAAAGAAATATATGCATCGGTAATTTATACACAAATTACATGGGCCATATGTATAAACAAATTGGGATCTATTCAGTTAATTCCGCTAACAGATTTTAACGTAAGCCTTGATAATCCAAATGCACCAAGTAGATTGGTTTCATTATTTAATCCAGCGGCATCTACATCATATAGCGTAGACTGTTCTACATTCTCCAACCTTGTAAATAATAGACAGGATTTAACTATTATTTATACAGTAGTTTCAAAGGTGGTTTAAAATGACGACAATTACTTTAGGAACCCCAAGCGACGTTAGAATTTTTGGTAATGAAACAACTAATAGTTTATTGGTATCTTCTATTAATCCAGCTAATTATAGTAATTTAACTCAAGCTATAAATTGGGCAGTATTAAATAATAACGTGGCAAATGTTATAAATGTAAGCGGCCCACTGACAATATCTTCTGACCCAGGGTTTAATTCTTCAGTACCTATTATTATAACTGGTATTAGTGGAAATACACAGCTAACCCTCAGTGTATCAACAACAATTTCTAATATTACTTTTAATAATCTTAATTTTATCATAAATAATACAACAATAATAGGAAGCAATGTTTCATTCAATAATTGTACTTTTACTACAACCATTTCTAAAGCTTTTTCTCTTACTGGCAACAATATTATTTTTAACGGCTGTAATGTTAATTATAATAACAACCCTGTTGGCGATGGTACTTATTCTACTATTAATCTTGTCAATAGTTCCAATGCTTTTATTTACTCTTCCGTGGGCACTACCAGTACTGATATTAATATAAATAAATGTATTTTTACATCTTCACTTGCTGATCACTATCCATTTATTAGTTTTGAGTTTCCAAATTTTTCATCTACATTACAAAATTGTAATGTGTCAAATAATAAATTCATTAGCAATATAACCACAAAAGATGTTAGAGCTGTTATTTCATTTATAAGTACAATAAATACAACCCCAATTCCAATTCCATTAGAACCAGCAAGAATGATTAATTGCCGAATAGATAAAAATCTATGTGATAAAGAACAAATGATTATTATTTCTTCTATTGTAAAGACCTCAGGAACAACATTTATTGCCGCACCTGCTGTTATTAACTCATCAATTTCTGATAATACATGTGGGTCAATTTCTTATATGACTAGGTTCAATGTTCCAGAAAACTATGTCTCTAATACTGGCATAGTAAAAAATAAAGAAGATTGTTTGTTTATTGAAAGAAACGCCTGTAAATTAATAGGTAGTTTTAATAATGCAGGCAAAGCAAATGTGGGCGCTAATCTTCTTTCAAATTCTGGAAAAGTAGTAATTAAAGAAAATTCTTGTTCTTGGATTCAGGTGGATAATTCTGGAGACACCGGATCTGATCCAGTCGATCGTTTATCAATATCAATAAAGGATAATATTTTAACTTGTACTGATTCAACCTTTATTTCTAATTTTTGGGGCGGTGGTACTGGGCCAAGTAATTCAAATACAGCTATTTGGATTTTCGGAGCTGATTCAGATGGATATATGGAATTAGATATATCTAACAATAAATTTAATAATGGAGTGGGGGTTGCTATTGATGGAGTTACCACTACAACATATAGTTATTATGCCTGTGTTAATATTGGTGATAGTGCAAAAATATTAGATAATAATTTCAATGGTATAATAAATAGCACGACAAATTCTGTTTTTATACAGATTAGTCCAATAATTTCAACTGCAACATATTTTATTTCTGGTAATAAATTTGTAAGAAATGCTAGTGGTATCAAAAATTATATAATATCTGGTGCTGGTGGAAATTTTACAGTTGTTAATAACTTCTTTGATTCAAGTACAGTTGATGGTTCAAGCACAACATTATCCAACTTCACCGCACCATCTACCCTTATATATGAAAGAAATAAAAATCAAACGTCCCAGGTAGCATTTACACTTGGAGGATTTGGTTCGGGATTAACTTCTATTGGTAATATTAATACCATGGCATCACCAGTTAGCAGTGTTTCAACTGTTCTTACGACGGTAGCCAATAACTCTGCTGTTAACCTTATTTGTACCACACTATTAATTTTTGCATCTGTTTCGGTTAGCGATCAAGAGCTTAGTTGGACTGGTTCTATTCCTGGTTTACCAAATGGTGTTAAAATTTTAAATTCTAAAATCGGAGCATGGTTATTTTCCGGACAGTTTTCAGCAGCTACTATTAGCACAAGTTTAATTAGTACTAGCAGTTCAACTAATATTTTAGATGCGTCGGCTGGGGCTATTACCAATTCACTTCAACATATTAATTATGATGCCTATGCCAATCAAGCGGCTCTATCAGCAAGTAGTCAAACTATTACACTAGATGTTAGTAGTGCAAGTGGGTTTATAACAAGTTCGGGCAATACAGTGGTTTTTAATTTACATATGGTTTTTAATGTATATCCCGGCTCTCCTATAACATTAGTTTTTAGCCCAGTAGTAATAACATATATATGGTAATCAAATGGTAACCAATAATTTCATTAGATCCGATCTATATGGTATTCATAATATAGTTCAGAACTCAATGACACTATATCCAAAAGAGTTGGTTATAGCTACATTAAGAGATTTTTTTGCAAAGGACAGCTGGTACTCCTATAGGTTTGATCAGTGGGGGTTTCCTCAGACCCCAGATCATACGGACATGTCATTACAGGCAGGACTAGAAGACTCAATTACCACAAGATTATTTATTGGAGAGTCATATCGTTTTGATGTTATTTATTATCCGGCAATCATAGTAAGAAACGCTGGAATGACATCTGTTCCAGTTTCTTTAAATAGGGAAACTAGCTGTGTACAATGGAAACAGGTTCAGGTTATTGATGGATATAATGTTAAGCAATATGCAGTACCAGAATCGTTTATCTTTGCTGGCGCGTGGGAAGGATCAATAAGCATAGATGTAATGGCTCGTGATTTAAGGGCCAGAGATGAACTAGTGGATATGGTAAGTTTATTATTTGTTGATATTGCTTATAATGATTTAGTAAAAAGTGGATTAGCAATTAAAGGCGTATCATCTTCTGCCCCAACACAAGTTCTAGATAGAAACGATCAGTTATTTACACAAACCATTACCTTAACTGTTAGAAGTGAATGGAGACGAGAAATTCCAATTGAAAATGTTATAGATGTAATTAATTTTTCAATTGAGTTTGGTCAAGTTCCAAATGGTCCAATTGCACCAAATTTAACAATTAACACGAGAGAAAGTATTAGTGAAATACTAATGAACTTATGAAAGATATGCAATTAAAAGGAATAATGAATAAAATAAAACATAATAAGCGGATAATATCACATTTTCTTGAACAAGCAATGAATAAATTGTTTATAACGAGGACAAATTATGAGTAATATTCCCGGCGTATCACCTAATGCTCCCCCAAGTGTATTTTCAAATACAACTTCTATAGGTAACGGGGTATCTGTTCCTATCAATAACTCACGAATTTCCTGCATAATGGGACTTGGTGCTAGAAGCCAGGTTCTCGTTTCTTCTGCAACTGGCGACGGATATGATGGTCTTAATCCAACCTACACCGGAATCTCTGGGCAAGACGGCAGGCATTTTTCACTTCTTTTGTCTCCGATTATTTCAAATAGACTTCAATTATTTCGTAATGGTGTTTTGTTAATTGGTTTAGAAGAGCAAATTGATAACAATGCATTTTCAAATTCTTTTGATTATCGGGTTGATATTGCGCTTGGTAATATAGAACTTCAACGAGCACACATAGTTGATCAGGGTGGAACAGATTATACTCTTGGTGTTAATAATGTTGGAACAGGTTCGCTTCAGAATTTGGCCCTTGTTGATATTAATGCTCCAAATGAAAGCTGGACTATCAAATGCATTACCGTTCAAAGAGATGGCTCTAATAATCCAATTGCAGATACAGCGAAATTTTCAGCATTCGGATCTGTATCAGGGCAAATTTTAGATGCAAATGGTAACGCTATTCTTTGGATTGCAGATAACCAAGTTACTTCAAACGGAATCCTTTCTTTCTCAATATTAGAAACATTTACTCCATTTCGTGAGGGAGATTCTTTTAATATTAAAATCGCTAGCGGTGTTCTTTCTAGAAATGACTCATTAACTGCAACATATATTCCAGTGGCAGATATTAATGATCCAACCTTTTTTACATCAATGGCAGATATAACTGCTAAGCACGGAAGTGTTAGTTTAGATAATACACTTTCACTTGGTTGTTTTCTTGCCTTTGCTAATAGTACCCCAGGTATTATGGCAATTGAAACGGCGCCATCACTTCCAAGACGAACTTCATTAGAACTTGAATCTAATTTTCGTGCTTTATCTACGAATTATAATGATTTCGTAATTCCATTTCCAGTTGGCGTTTCTCCTGATGATAACTCAGATATTCACGTTTTCGTAACTAGTCCAGTCACGGGAATTGAAAAACAACTATTACCAAATAAATTTCCTTTCTTTACGTTAGGATCCGGAGGATCTAATCCATCTGTTAGTACTTTCGTAATGGACGCAGTTAATCCACCCGGAGGAAACTCATTCTCTTACTCAGTAGTCCAAGAAAATGAATCAGTTAATTTTGGTTTTGACGGTTATATCAATAGAGACTTAAGCACACAAATTAACGCCATATTCAGCAGCCCATCAATTGTTTTTGATTCATCTTATATTGGTAAATCAGTTAACATCATAGATGCTACCAATTTAACTAATGTTGGTAGTTTTCCAATCGTTGCTGTATCAGGAGGAGATCTTTCAATTAGAGCAGAAGGGACACCTCCTTTTAGTAATTTCGTAAATGATTCCTCTGTTAGTTTTAATTTAGTAGATTCAGTTACAGGATTGCTGGTTCCATCTACAAGCGGAACTGATGGTTCTTTTACTGCAATTGGCGGCCCACCCGGAACTGCCACTGCAACATTTCATAGCACAGCAATAAACTTTAATACGTTTAGTCCAGTTCCAAATGGGTATAAGCTTCAGGTTACAGTATCATCTCCAACTGCAACGAATATAGGTTTATTTGATATTACGGCATACAGCTCAGGACCTAATCTTCTTACTATTGCTAAATCATTCATTAGTGAGCATAATCTTAAGTTCGAAGTCATTGATAGCACGCAAACAAGTGATTACTTGGTTCTTAATAAAAAGATAGTTCCAAACGGATACGCATTACGTATCACTTATATTGATAGCAGAGATGCACCATTCTATGATGCAGGGTGGGAGACTGCTCTTGCAACAATGGAAACTCAGGAAATAGATATTCTTGTTCCACTGCCAAAACAAACAATTTCAGTTATTTTCGAAAACGCAATGAATCATTGTTTAGAAATGAGTAATATTCTTAATAAGAAAGAACGGGTATTATTTATTGGTGCAATAAATGGATTAACACCAGATAATATTACTGGTGCCAAATTTGCCGCGGTTGAAGATATTGGTATCCTTGAAGGCATTCAGGGAAATACTACTGCTGAAATTCTAGCAGCAGGTAATGATGAGGACCTTGCTAACTACTCAGTTTCAAATGCATATGGAGAAACTTATCGTGCTGTTTATTTCTATCCTGATCAGATTGTGGCTCAAGTTGGTACATCAAATCAGATAATCGATGGATTTTATCAAGCGGCAGCAGCGGCTGGAAAATTAAGTGGAATTGCAAATGTTGCGGTTCCATTAACAAACAAGATTATAAGTGGATTCACAATTTTGAAGAACCGTCAGTTTAGTCCAACGGTAATTCAAACCATTGTAAATGCCGGGGCCACATTGCTTCAACCGGTTGCAGGTGGCGGACGAGTTGTATGGGGTATCACTACCTCACAGAGCGGGTTCCCAGAAGAGCAAGAAATTTCAATCGTCTTCATACGTGATCGAATTTCAAAATCATTTAGACTTGGCTTCCAGGGCTTCATAGGCAATCCAGAAGATCCAGATACTACGGGAACTATAACGGCACGTGCAACTTCAATGTTGAACTCATTCGTATCACAAAGTTTGATTACTCAGTTCGCAAGCTTGTCAGTAACGAGAGACTTAGTTGATCCTAGACAGTGGAACGTTAGCTGCTTAGTACAGCCCGTCTACCCAGTAAATTGGATTTATATCAATGTCGGTGTCGGCGTAATTAATTCAGGAACATAAAAGGTTAAATAGGAGAATATAAATGGCGATACTTACACCAAAGACTGGCAGTATTATAGACGGCATTAATGGTCGTGATAGAACTGGTACTAGCTTATCAACTTCGATAGTAATTAAGGTTGGGTCTACACCAGTCGGTGCTATACAGAGCATTAATATTACAGAAACACGTCCGCTTGTTATGATTGATGAGCTAGGGACAGATGGGCACATTGATTCAACACCAAAGGCAGCTACCGATATTGCTGGAACTTGTACCCGTATTAGATATGATCGTTTAAGAATGTCAGAAGCATTTTCAAGAGGATATCTACATGTATCGTCACAGCGCATTCCATTTGACATAGATATATATGATACTTCTAATGGAGACGGCTCAAGTGCCATTATCACTACTGTTCGTAACGTTTGGATAGCATCAATTGGATATCAATTAGAGGCAGGCAATTTTATTATTACTGATACGATGTCTTTTCAGGCGGAATCAATTTACTCAACACTTAATGGTGGGAATGCGGCGGTTGGAGGTGAGAGAGGAAGTAACATACTTCAGATCAATAGTATAGAACGACAAACTGACGTTGGTCAGAGGCGCGGCGCATTGGATGCACCAGGTCTAATTACTGATTATTTCTCGAACATTTAACTAATTTCATCTCTATTTCATTGTAGATCTTTTGAATTTCTTCATAATTTTATATTAATTTAGTTATTTAGAATAAGCCATGATAATTATGATCTGGCTTATTTAAGTAATTTATATTTCATTAATCAATTTCAAACTCTCTGATATATAATAGTATATAATAGAGAGCCACCATCTCTTTAACCACAAAGGAAAGACCAAAATGTCAGAATTTAATAGCCCAAATTTCAAAAAAACGGTTCAACAGGCGCCAGGACAAAGACCCATGCGCGAGTTTAATGTTTTGCCGCCAGAAATGGAAAATCAACCAAAGCAATATAATTTTTCATCACAAGATCAGGAGGCTAATGACGAGCCAACTCATGAAGAAATTGAGGCCGCGTTTCAAGAGGCTAGAAAGCATAAACAAGAATCTGTAAATAAAGTATCATCATTTGGTAAACAGCGTATGGAATTGCTTGCTGGTATAGGGAGGCTCACTAAGGATGTTCAAATTGATAGTACAGTATTCTCTATTAGAACTTTAAAAGCATTTGAGAACAGAGAAGTTATACGAATTGCTTATAGTGAAGCAAATGCCCTTGAAACACTTTTTGAGGGACGCAGACAGAGATTAGCCCGTTCTATATGTAAGATTGATGGATCTGATATTGATACAGTTTTAAGTAGTTCAAAATTAGAAGATAAACTTAATCTTGTTGATAATTTAGAGGAAAAAGTTATTCAAAAATTATCTGAAGAATTTGATAATCTTAATAAAGAAGCTAATGATAAGTATGGCATATCAACCGAAAAAGATGTTAAGGAGGTAACTGAGGATATAAAAAAATAGTTAAGGAACCAGATCATCGTTTTCTTTGGTTCCTATGTAAAATGTTTAATAAGATGCCAGATGATCCATTTTTTGAAGAAATGGATCCTGTTCAAAAAGCATGGATGTTTTTTAGCTGGTCAGAAGATTATGGAGACGAATTTAAGTTGTTAGAAAATCAGGGCTATTTGATTGCTTCGTTTACTAATCCAGAGGCGGTTAAAAAAGTACTTGGAGCCGGAGCACAAAAACATATGTCAACTGATGAAGAGTTTGAAAAGACGTCTCAGGAAGTTTTTGGAAAAATAAAGCAAATTAATGAGGAAGAAAATAGTAAGGCATCAAGACGTAAGAAACACCGCAAGATACAAACATGAGGAAATAAATGGCCGCAGGAGATCCAACAAGCACTACACCAACAACTACGGTAAATACGATTATTGACCCAACTGTTCAAGCTAGTATTTCAAATTATAATGATTTATTGTATGGAACAAATACATTCATTAATAGTATTAATGAGGGGCTTGGTAATGTAAATATTAATGGAAAAAAATTAACACTATCTACAATATTAAAAGATGCACATGATGCAGCAAAGCTATTTAGTGGTGCCATGGATAAGGCCGGGAATATCATATCTAACAATGATACATACGCCAAAGCATTCACTAACACATTCTTAACTCTAAAAGCATCCTTAACTAGTAATGAAAATTTATTTGCTGGAATTGGTAAAAGTGGTAGTGAGGTATTTGGAAACCTATCATCAGATATAACTGCTATAACTGCTACGTATGGCGAGCTAGAAAAAGTAGTGGGATCTTCTAAAGCAGGAAAATTATTTTTAAGTGCCGTTGCAAATTTAAGTACGGCCGCCAGTTCCGGACAAGAAGCAGAGTCAAGTTTTATCAGACTAATGTCTACATCAGGAAGAATGGGAGAAATATTTGATAAGAATGGACAAATAATTGGTGACTTAGAGGCCCATACTTTAAAATATTCTGAAATGTTATTAAATACTGCTGATGCAACTGGATTTACAGGTGCAGAAGTGGCAAAATATTCAGATCAGTTAGGCAAAATTCCCGGATTTTTAGATCAAAACGTAAAGGGCAGCACAAATTGGACTGCCGGTACTGATGGATTAACGGCATCTCTTAAATTATTGAGTGGTTCAGGACAAGATATTTCTAAATTGGCTGAGGTTCAAAGGGCAGCATATGACAATCTCGGTAATGCAATGGGTAGGGTAGATAACAGCGCGCAAAAAACAGCCGAACTATTTGCTACAATTTCAACTGTTTCAAAAGCATTAAAGGTTGATTTTGATCCAATAGAAAAAATGCTAACAGGTATTGCACAAAGTTTTAAATTTGTTGGAGATCAAACTGATGGGGCAACTAAAATTATTGGAAGATTTACAAATGCGTTAAGAGATACGGGTCTAACTACAAGCGCATCATTAGATATAGTTAAGGAAATGACTGAAAATCTTGGTAAATTAACTATGGGTACTAAGGCATTTATTTCTGCACAATCTGGTGGCCCCGGTGGATTACAGGGAGCATTCCAAATTGAAAAACTGATGCGAGAGGACAAATCAGATCAGGTAATGGGAATGATTGAATCAACATTAAAAAAACAATTTGGTGGAAATATAGCTAATTCAGATCAGGCTGCTGCTTCTCCAGAGGCAGCATCACAATTTAATAAACAAAGAACAATGTTAGAAAGTAGTGCTTTCGGAGGATTAATTGGTAGTGGCCCAGAAGGAGATGCAAAAGCTACAAAATTATTGGATGCATTATCAAAAGGAAATCTTGGCGGAGCATCAAATGCACTTAAAAGTGGAAAAGATGCCGTAGATCAGGTAATGACCCAGGGCAATGAACTACAAAAAGCTAATAATACAGTTCTTAATAAGATTGCTAATTCAGCTAGTAGACAAGCGATAGCTGCTGAATTAAATGCGTGGGCTTCATTAAAATTATTAGCGGGATCAAGTAGTTCTGCCAAAAAGGATATTGAAAAGTTTATGGACAAGGCAAGATCTAATAATGCTACTATGGACACCGACCTGAAGGGAAATAATCCAAGAAAATTTGGAAGCAAAACCAGGTCTTTTGAGAATACCAAAAAGCAAGTGGTGGGAGAATCTTTTAGCGCTCTTGATGGAATAATTAGTCAATTAGAGAAGGGCGGTAAAGATGTAGCTGATAAAACTATTAATGACGCACAAACAATAGGGCTAGCACTTAAAGATATACATATTAAACTGGCAGAAGACGCAGCAGAAAAAGATATTACTAAAAATACTCCACAAGTTGAGAATCCAGCAACTGCATCTAAACTAGATTACAAAACTATGACACGCGGGCATTCACCTGCTTTAAATACTCATACTCAGCCAGCTAGGAACGCAGCCAGCGCCACACAAGATCAAAAAACAGCACAGGGCCCGCAAAGAGTATCTTTGGAAATAACTATTCCACCAGGTACAAAGGCCACTGTTACCAAAAAAGATAAAGAAGTTGATGTTTTCACAAAAACAACAAGTAGTTCAATGGTACCAAAGGTTAATTAAAAATGATTTTAATTAGGCATTTATATAGGAATACATGGGACTTTTAAACGATGCAGCAAGTGATATTGGTAAAGCAGCCACTGGTATTGGTAATGCCCTATCCGGACAGAACTATACTGCACAGGATTTTCAACAGAATGGTTTCGTAGTTCCACCAATTCCTAATGCCACTGGAAATGGTTTACCTTCTAGCCAGATTCCAAGTCAAAGATTTGCTACGGCCACAAGAAATACTGCCCATTGGTTTGTTCCTGAGATTGGCGTTATAAACATGTATATTAATCCACAGTCAATTAATTACAACAACTCTAAACTTATTAATAATACACGAACTAAGGGAGGCTTCTTGGTTCAATATTGGGGTGAGGCACTAAGTATATTAAGAATTAACGGACACACTGGAAGTAGCGGCGTTGAAGGACTAAATGTTCTTTATGAAATTTACAGATCTGAACAGTTAATGTTTGATTCAACTGCATTGGTAATGGCTGCTAGTAATTCAGTATCTGGTGTTAACAGTCTTGTTGATTCTGCCCTAGGAAATTTGGGTGGTGCTGCAGGTGGAATTCTAACAGCAGCAAGCGGATTAGTTGGTCTTGATCCTGCATCACAAAACATATTACCACAGAACCCGCCATCTCTTGCTTCTATGGCATTGGGTATTGAGTTATACTATACAGGGTGGGTTTTTCGAGGTTATTTCAATAACTTCAACTTCACAGAAAGTGTTTCAGAAATAGGGCTCTTTACTTATGATATAGAATTTGTCGTGACCCAGCGAAGAGGGTATAGAGTAAATTCAATGCCATGGCAGCGCAGTGCTATCGATGGTCCAAGTAATGCCCAGGTTATTCCTCTTTCATTTGAGGGATTACAAACAGCACAAAATACTGGCAATCTATCTAATAATTTTCTTAATTCACTAAATCCAAATAATCAAAGCCCGTTCGGTAAATAATATAAAGCAAGGTAAGAAAAATAATGGCATCTAATTTAGACTTCATATCAGGACTGGGCGATCTCATGTCTCAGCAATTTGAGTCCGGAGATAATAAAGTTAAATCTCTTGACCTTATGCAAAATGGAACCACAACTAGGGACGGGCTTCTTGGAGACTTTGCTAAACAAGTAGACCAGACCGCAGAAAGATCATATACAGAATTAGGATCTTATCGCAATGATTTTTATAATCCTAAAGTTTCTCAACAAGATGTATTAATGAATTCACCAGAAATTACCGTTCTAGTTAAAAAAAGAGCCTTCAATAGTCTAGCAGAAAACTACCGTCCAGATAAGATGGATAAAAACGAAGCAATGTTTCTCCGTGCTACTAAAATTCTTTTTCAAAATAAATGTAAACAAATATCAGCAATAGAAAAGTTGTCTAAAATAGCAAAAGTATCAAGTGAAATAGGACAAGTAGACTATCATCTTCTTCCAATCATATTTTCTCTTACAGATACCATTTTTGATTTACCATCTGCTGTTGGAGGTGTTTTGGGCGGTGATGGAAACTTATCTAATTCGGTTCTAACGTCCGCACAGCAATCTTTAACAGGATTTAAAAATGTAGTTGATAGGGTTAGGGAGGTAATTGCTTTTTCAAAAGGAACTGACTCTACCACGTGGCTTACTAATGTTCCAGATTCTTTTCGTTCTAGCTTTGGTGAAGGCACGGGAGTAATAGAACTAACCAATGTATCAAGCTTAAAAACAACAACATCTTGTAAGACTTTTGCGGCAGGAAATTTTAACCTTACAATTGATGATCCATATAATTTAATGAGGATTACTAATTTAGATATTGAACAAGCAATATCTGATTCTATTAATAAATACTATGCAAACTCATATCTACAACTTGGAATTACCTCATTAGATCAAATTATTTCTGATAAGAAAAATGAACTTAATACTATGCGCTCTTCACGTGGTGCCGATCCCGTTATGTTTATAGTAGAGCCAGATACATTTTTAGGAAAACGTGTTAGAGCAATTATTGATAATGTGGGCTTTGAAATTCAGTTTAGTGCTAATTTTTTAAGCAATATTAATGATACGGGAGCAAATCAAAATCCAATAGATCCATCTGCATTACAAGGATCTACACAAATAGGATCAGATGGATTGAGTCCAGATGAGGCAACTGTTTTTAATGATATAGTTAGTTCACTTTATACACAGTTATCGCTAATGGTTAATAGTAGAAAACAAGCCAATTTTTCTAATCAAGATCCGGGAACAAACTTAAATTTATTACGTAAAAAACTAAGACTACACTATGGAAATAAACTTATTATTCAACCAATGGATAATGTTCATATCTATATATCTTCACAAAAACAACAGGATACAAAAATTACTGGAGGACTACAGAGTAATTTTAATGGACTTGGGTTTATGCAAGGATTAAATAATTTAGTAGGTGATATTAGGGATACATTTAATATTGCTAAGGGGTATTCTTTAGAAAAATCAGTTTATGTTGGTAATGATTTTCCAAACTGGTTATGGATGGCACTAAGGAACCAATTTGTATCACAGGCTGACGGAGCGCATGTATTTGCCGGGGTAGTTGAAACGGCTAGCATGAATTATAGCGATGGTAATTATGTAGTAAGTGTCGGCGGAAAAGATAATGCCGCGTTCTTTGAATATGGAATTGTAAACTTTAAGCCGTCCGTAGATGTTTTTAATGGATCTTTATATGATCCAATGACTCCATTTAAAATACAATTTGATTCGGCAAATGGATCGATAAAACTACCAGTAGAACAACAGACTTTTGATTTATTAGATGAAAATACAAATCTATTTACTTCTGCCTTTATTAAAGATAAAAATGGAGCAATGGTAGGGTCCCAATCAAGCGAAAATCAATTTCTTACACAAGATGCTGATAGATTTAAAAGTGCGTCAATGGCAAAGGTATTCTATGATCCAGAGGGCATGATCTATCGTTGGAAAGAAGGGATCGGTACTTTAGAACAATTCGGGGATACAGTTGAAACAAATCCAATTGTTAGCCCTGGTGTTGCTACTACTACAGATCCATTCGCTGGCCAAAATATGATGGATGTTTTATCTTTATTAATTACCGGTATTCCATATAATTTTGCTACTTTTTATAAAGCCGCAATTCAATTTGATAATTTTAAATTAGATCCTATTACAAAAGAGCCTCCAGCAAAATCTTATTTTAGGGGACTACAGCAGGGTTTAAAATATAGAAATCTTATTTATGGTAATTTTATTCCATTCAAAGGTTTAGTAATGGATGATGCTACTTTTGCACAGATTTTAAATAACCAACTTAATGTTTCTGCATATGACCAAGATTTACAAAATTTATTATCACAAAGATCAAGTTTGGCAGATAAAATTTCTTTTATTAATCAATCTGGAACACCCGGATCTCAGCAAGACAATCAATATTTAGCGACAATTGATACACAGATACAGGACAGAATTAGTAGTATAGGAACAGAATTAACAAAAATTAATCAGCCAATTAATATAATCGGAAATGATATAACTGTTGATTATGACCCGTCCGGATTACAGGACAGTAGTAAAAATAGATTAGATAATAATTCACAAAGAGATTTAAGAAAAAAAGTAGCATTACTTACTAAACGATTAGCATGGAAAGTTAGAGCAAATGAAGATGTAAATTTATTAATAATAGATGATACATATGATAAAGATTATGATATTCAAAATTTTGAAAAGGCATTTGTTAATAACTTTTCTATATTTCAAAGCGAATACTTGACAGTATCAGAAAAAATAAATAGCGTAGTACAAGCACTCAGAGGATTTGAGATATTTTGTAATACGCAGGGACATATAGAAATAAGAAATCAAAAATTTAATAGGGTTCCAAGCTCTGTATTTTATAGAATGTTAAGGATGAAAAATGAACTTGGAATACAAATCTATCCACAATTTTTAGAAGATTTATGTTTAGATCAATTAACACTATTATTTTCACAGATAGAAGTGCTAGAGGATGAAATTAGACTTTATTGTTTGGCACTTGGAAACATAGATGATGCTCAGTGTGTTAATTTTATAAAATCAACACAAGCTGCCGGATTAGTATTAAGCAACTCTACAAATTCTGCTTTTTTTCAATTCCTTTCAGATCAAAATACTGGCAAAATGCTTAATACCCCCGCTGAATTATTAATATTAGCAAGTCCCGATAAAGCCATCGCTTCAATACCAAAATTATTAACCAATATAAATTCACAGTCAAACGTTAGCGCATTTGATATCGTGTCTCGTGCTAAACTCGTTCAGTCAGTAGTTAGTGCTATTCCATCTCCAAATTCGCAAGATCAATTTAAAGATTTACAATCTATTTTAAGTAAGGCTGGTGGACAAACTCGTCAAAAAACAATCACTGATAGATTAAGAAGTAAAACAGCCCAGACATTTGATCCTATCCAAATCTTTGGAAAATCACAGGGCGGAAATCCAGTAACTAAAGTAGCTAGCAGCGTAGAGGTACTAGATATTCTTAATAATGTAGCCAGTAGATTAGGAGAAAGACAAACAGCAATTAAACAGGCGGCGGATGCTTTAAAAAATGTTCAAGAAGCAACAGACCTATTTAAAGGTAATGCTGGATCGGGCGCAACCAATACAACTAATAAAATGTTGTTTCCTTCATTGTTTGGAAATAAAAATATTCCACAAGTATTTGAGCATATGATTGAAGACGAGTCATTTGATGATTTGGGACCTGGATCAAGCGGAAGGTTTACTATTAAAAATCACGATATCATTAATTATACTATAGAAGAAAACCGGCCGCCATTTACATCTATTGATGTAACCGGGAGAGTAGGAGATTTGTATATTGCAAACTCTGACTTACCACAGGATTTAAATATTGGTAAACAAGGAAATATCATGACAACCGTGAGCGCGGTAGATTATGATCTATGGAGAATGTATGGTATTTCTGTTCCAACACCAATAGACGCCCCGTATTTACAAGATCCAGAATCTCAATGTGCTCCATATGCCGTTTCATTATTAAATCAAGCCAGAAAACAAATTCTTGGTGGATCAATGACACTAGTTGGAAATGAATATCAACAACCGGGAGAAGTAATTTATCTAGAAAATAATGATCTACTTTTTTATGTAGAATCTGTTTCTCATAACTTTACTTATGGACAAGGTTATACCACAGATATATCTTTAACCTATGGACATAATCCCGGTGAATATATTCCCACTATGTTTGATGTTATTGGTAAAATGCTATACAACAATAAAAACATATCTCAGCATGTACATAAAAAACAAGATACTACAACAAACCAAGAACACGTTGGAACAATTGTTGGAAATATAAATGTATCTGGTGGTTTTGTTTCTTCTAGTCCATCAGACGATATTATCAAGGGAATGTATGGTGGTGCTAACAGGACAACAATACAGCAAATTATAGATTATGCCGCGCCAACTTTAAATATGGCATCTGATAACATGCTGCCAGTTTTAGAAATTAGAGTTTTTTATAATTCAGCAAATTCTAATTTTACACAGCCGTCAGAATATGCAACCGCTTTAGCCAATGCACTACTAGATTATTTAACCGGAAAAGTTTCTTTGGATGGTAGTACAAATGCAGTAGGTAATACTAAACAATCGAATACAGATTTATCAGCATTTACACTTACACAACAGGTTATAGTTGTTGCGGTAGACTCAAACCCTAGCAATGTAGGAGAGTTTAGGTATCCATCGGGCAAAGCATATTATGTTGGTAGAGATGCTATTAACAAGTCCTCTTCAAACATGGGGAGTAAAAACGTGCAATCACAAATAGATGGCGTGATATATAATTATACAGTAGATTGCTGGATTTATACTAACAATATTACTCCAAAGCCAAATAGTTAAGGGATAAATGTCAGGACCAATTTTAAAACCATCTGGATATTTGAGACTTGCTGCTATTAAAAGCATAAACCAGTCTACAATGACAGCTAAAATTGTGTTCAGAAATTCTATTTCTGGAACTGATGATGGACAACCAACTCTTGCTCAGTTGCCAATGTCTTATCTATCTGCTGGTGGCGGATTTATAGGAGGATGGATTGGAGAAGGAACCCCGGTAGTAGTTGGCCAGTCAGAAGGTGGAGGACATTATTTTATAGTAGCATTTCTTGCAAGAGATCCTGCCTCACAAACTACAATAAAAAGTTCTAAATTACAAATACCAAATTTCATTAAAGGACAGTTATCTATTAGAGCAAATCCTAATGGTGGTATTGATTTAAATGATAGTGGTATTACCATTGGTGATCCTAAAAATCAGATGGTATTTGATGTTAGTAGAAGTCTTATGTTAAATTCATTTGACTCTTCATATTCATTTACTCAGGGGTCAAGACAAATAGATGGAACCATAAAGAGAGATAAAAAACCTAAAAGAAATTTTGCATCATCATTGAGACTAACAGAACCAAGCTATGATGATGGGCTCAAAGTAATTGGCATGGATCCAATTGCTCTTACAAGAACATCTAGTTCTGGAAGTGCAACAAGAAACCCGGCTAGAGTAGAAAAAAGAGAATTATATTATGAATATGAACAAGACGCTGATACTAAAAGTAATGATGTTGAATTAAAAAATTATGGTTCTAATGCTTCACCAGTAAATCAATATATTATTTCAAGAAGAAGCGGAAGAGCTGATACATTAAGTTTAAGCCTGGTATCTCCTAATTATCTTATTGAAACTATTAGAGGAACTGTTGTTGATTTATATGGAAATATTTTAGATATCAATAGAAGTATTATTCCAATTGGCAAAGATACATTATCAGTATCAAATATAAAATCAACTACATCTGAATCTGATACCTTTAAAAATATTTATGAGGAAATTAAGCGGCAGGAAAGAAAAAGTGTAGCCTTCCATTTTGAATTAAATGCCAGAAAAGAAACAACAGGATCAGGACCGCCAGACGTAACCGACCGATCTAATTATGCTCGCGCCAGAAGCAGATTTTCATTAGATATTGATAAAGAAGGTCAGATTAAACTAAATGTTCCAGCATCAAGTGAAACAGGCAACATTCCATTATTGACCAGATATGAAAACTATTCAACTGTGTTTCCAAATAGTAAAACAAACGATCCAGATGATTTGGTTTTTAATGATGATTACAAAGATATTTTAGTTGAGTCTTTTTTAAACAACGCCCCAATTGCATTACAAGATGACCTGGGCAATATTGTTGGGCCCATAGATCGTTTTTCTACTTCTGATTTGCCGCTATATATTAAGCATGGAACAGTATACCATGACATTAGTAAGACCTGTGATTCATTTCAAACAGGATCAAATTATATACCGGTAGAATATGTAACCACTACAAATATAGCCTCAGGAAGAGTTCCGCTATTAACTAATATAGTTAGTCCTACAATTATTACAACCGGACCAAATGCTAACGCCGGTGGAAGAAGTGGAAGTTTAAATTTTGATGGATCACTAGAAATTAATATAGGTGCGAATACGGTTGATAGGCAATCGCTATGGGTTGATACACAGGGAGGGATATTAGCTAATATAGGTAGGGATCTAAATAATGGCGTTAGCTTAGGAGCCAATTTAGATGGAGACCTATTAATTCAGGTTGGTGGTCCCACAGTTCCAGCAGAGACAAATCGTTTTCAAGGGGCCTCTGGATTTAGATCTGGTACCGTAGATGTTAGAGTTTATAATGAAAACCTTGAATTAACAATTTTGAGAATAGATAAAGAAGGACTAACCGTCACTACACCGGGAAGAATTGTATTTTCTGCCAATCAAAACATGATGTTTAGAAGTAATTCAACTATTTATTTTGATGCAGAGAATATTATCGCTAATGGTCGTTCAATTCTTAAAGATCCAGGAAAAGGACCAATAAGATAAGTTTAAAATCTTGTGATATATAATATAAGTAAAAATAATAATGCCATGTAACCCACTTCAAGACTCTGATTTTAATACATCTCCGCCAAGTCCGTTTCCTGGCGCCGGTGGGTTTGCGCCACAACTTCCAAATTTAAACATTCCATTTCCAGATTTACCACTAGATGATTTAACTGAACTATTCAATCTTTTAGAGATGATTTTACCGCCAGGATCATTGAAGCCAACATTTGAACCAGATTTTTTAAATAATATTTATGGTGGTATTTTTAGTTTATTAGAAAAGTTTTTACCTTTCTTAATGTTATATAAATTTTTCTTACCAGTATTAAATTTAATATTATGTATTATTGAAATTCTTTGCGCTATTAATAATCCAATTAAATTAATAAGAGCACTAGAGAGATTATTTAGGGTTTGTATTCCAGATTTTCTTGCCCTATTTCCTTTCTTCGCTTTAATATTAATGATCATATCTTTAATATTATTACTAATAACTTTGATTTTATATTTAATTGAAAGATTACTTCAATTAATAGAAATAATTTTAGCTAATATTATTACCTTAGAAAGAGCCATTTCTAGATCTGATAATGACGGTATAATTGCTATAGTTAAAAAGATTGGAGACTTATTATGTCTACTACAAAATCTTTTCATTATTATGGCCGTATTTGCACTTATCATTCAAGTAATAAAAGATTTATTAAGTTTGTTATTTAAAATTCCACCATGTGATTCTTCTGATGGAAGTAGTGATGGATGTTGTACCCCAGATGTTTGTCCGGCCTTTATTAAAGATAATACAGATATTAAAAGTTCGACTGGTAATTTCCTTTATTTTAATTCAGTTGGTATTGATTCTGGTCTTATATTACCACTAGGATTTCCGGCCATGGTTTCAGTTATTCGTCAAGAAAGTTGGCAATTTTATGATCCTAATTTAGTTCAAAACCAACAGTTTATTAATATTACCAATGCATTTGATTTACCACCCGGATTCACAAAAGTATTTTTTCCTAGTGGTACATCTTATGATAAAACAACATCACCATCATCAACACCATATACAATAGATTTTAGGGTATTTTATAATCCAGCGGCATTTGGTAATCTAACAGATCCAAAGGGGCCAAGATATATTAAAATTGTAAATGCCATTGTTCAGAAGCCACCGACAGCAGGTGTTATGTCATATGATGGATCAACTCTTGTTTCACCATTTGATGGAACCTTAAATTTAGTTGGCGGGGTAGTTGAAGAGGATGACGGAACATTAATTCTAGATGCTACAAATAACCCGGTTGCATTAAATGACTTCTTCCACCTCGTAACAAATTATTATGGGCCTATACCACAACCAACTGACGGTATTTTATTTCCAGATGTTAGCTACACATTTACAATCAATCACGATGTTTTAGTTGGTTCAAGCTTGATTACATTAGGATGTGTTCCGGAAGTTGCTGCTAACAAAGACTTTATAAATAATACTATTGGTGCACAGTTCAATCTTAATGGACAAAATCTAGCTGCAATAGTTCCTTTATTACCAGATGTTACCGCTGCTCAACAGTGTATAACAGATGCTATTACAACATATAGACAGAGCATTTCTACGGCAAGCACAAATCAGTTTCAAACATCTATTACTAATTGTTTAAATGATTTGAGGGCAGATTGTGCTACTGCATTAGTTGCTGCCATAACAGCCGGATTCGATCAATACAAAAGCGATTTCACTATAGATCCATCAATTCAATTTACTGATTTACCAATAGTAGTTTCGGTATCTGTTAATGAAAGCTCGGGAACAGTAATGACAAGTAAATTACCATCTGATATTGCCGCCAACATTGCATCACAAATTTCTGGAGCTATTACATTTGGAAATATTTCTAATTTTTCATACGATGGATATGGTTTATTTTTAGCGGACATTACTAGTAAAGACTCTGGAAACGGCGAGGTTAAAGTGTCATTTAATAATAATTTTATAAGTATTTTTAATAATCCAAAAGACATAGATCAGGTCCCATCAGTGGTCGTTAAATCATTACCATATACATTTGTTAAATCACCTATATTCGGACCACCTGGTGATGGTGAACCAAGACGAGATATTTCTGATGTTGCTCGCGATGTAGGTAATAATGACTAATCAAACTACTCCGCCACAATCTAAGTTTTTTGATGATCAGGATGTACTTGATGCCGATATAGATAAATTATATCAAAATTTTATAGTACCAATAGATAGCATCAGAAGCCACTTTAATGCATTAGTTAATAATGCACAAGAACAAAATAGCCCACAATATCAAGAGTCAAGATGTCATGCATTCTATCGTATGATTGGATTTCCAGTTGTAGATCCAAATGGCGGCCCAACTGGGTTTTATAGTCCGGGATTTGATCCTAATTTAAATACAGATCAAGCGGGCATAGCAACTAATAAACAAATAGCACAAAATATAATTAATAACAATAATTTTATTTCTAAACAATTAAGCCCAAGAGAACAAATTTATAAAAGTTATGCAAAGATATTTTCTGTTGGAGATATTACATCACAAGCAGTTGCATTAGGATCAATTTTTATACGATCTTTTGATAAACAATTTAGCGGAACAGATCCGTTTGTGTATGATCCAAATCAAATTCAGACAGTAAATGATAGGTTAAATGAAATAGCTAAATTTTTTGGACCAGAGGTTATTATGGGAACAACCTCTACTACATCAATAGGTGTTTCTGCAGCAGTTGCTACGGTTGCTGCATCACAAAGCATAAGCTCTATTTTAGGATCAATTGTTGGTACGGCAAATAATGTTAGTGTTTTTTCTTCCAATCATTTATTAAAACCATTTATAGTTGATCCAAGAATTGATAGTGGAGTAAGACCAAATAGAAATAGAATTTGTGCACCATTCTTAAAAGATAAATCACAGACAAAATTATTTCAGTCACAAACCGGAACAAGCGATTCATTGTCTCGTCCATATATAGAAAAAGTTATTTCTACAAGATTCAATAATCAAAACGTAACGACCTTACCGGGTGGTGATTTTATTAATAAAATAATAGAAGAGATAAAAGCTGATTTTAATGTTACAGATCCAGAATTAATTAGTGTTATTTCAAGCCCATTAGAACAATTAAATCAATCAGATTTAACTATTTTTAATAATTATTTTAAAACTATTAGGTCGTTAGTTCAAGCACTAGTAGAATCAATTACAGAGATTGAATACATTAGGGCTAATATGAATTGGCAACCAATTCCAGATTCTAAAAATGGGGTTGAAGCGGGAACTAATGGGGGAAAAATACCGGATGCGGTTCCCAACGATCCTAATAATATGACGTTAGAAAATGATATTATTCAGCAAACAAGAAAAAAATATATAAATGATATTGAGTTCAGCGTTGGATTACAGGGGGTTGCAGATCCTGGTGATTTCGTTTTTTCTAGTTTTGATGATACGGTATTTAATGTTAATAAGAGTGTTCAGAAATCTTTCGACGAGACATTACAAATATTAAATGATGGAAGGAATCAATTGGGCAACTCAGGAATTGATTACTTAAAAGACATTGAAATAATAATGGGAGAGTTTAGTGGACTAGGACTTATTGACATAGTTGCAATACAGGCTGCACTATGGCTTATGGATCCCAATGCTTTACTAGGTTTAATAGACCAAAGAGCAATAGATAGGATTAATGATTTTTGGCCAAATGTAAATATAAAGGGGGCAAATACATTTGAAATCACCTTAGCTTTGTCAGAATTTGAGGTACAACTAACTACCATTTATAAGATTATTCAGGCTTATTATGATAGCTTAATTTCTGGACAGGCTTTTAATTCGTCTTGATATTTTTACATAACATTAGGAGTAGTAATGTCATTTGACCTGCAAGTAAAAAATGGTGATTTGGTGCTAAATAACGGCGATTTAGCACAGGTTAGCGGCTCTGATAAACTGATACAGGATATACTAAAAATAGCTCTTACGGCGGCAGGAGGAAATATTCTTCAACCTTGGTACGGCTCTTTAATATCCAGATCTTTAATTGGTTCGTACTTACAAACAGACATTATTATATCAATGGCACAAGGTCAATTACAAAATGCAGTTCAAACTTTACAGAATTTACAAAACCTTCAGGTATCTTCAGGCCAGTCAGTAACTCCAGATGAACAAATTTCGTTTATAAAAAATATTTCAATAACCAGAAGCACGGTTGATTTTCGTACTTTTAATGTCTCTATTCAAGTCTTAAATCGTGCTTTCGGAAAAGTTAACGCGGTGTTTACAGCATCAAATACATGAAGGTAAAATTAAATGGTAACAATAAGATCCACTAATGATGTTGTTCTTGCTCTAATAGATTTTTATAGAACATCACAACCGAATGCAGATACCAAACCAGGTACTGTTATTAGGGATTTGTTTATTGATGGTCCTGCAAGCCAAGTAGCGCTTATTTATGATGAACTATCCAAGGTTTCAAATCAGCAATCTTTAAGACTGGTGGCGGGAAGTGATTTAGATAAGTTAGCGCAAAATTTTGGTTCATCAAGAAAAACAGCAACTCCATCTTCTGGAGTAGCATTATTGACTTTTGCTTCTTTACCGGCCGTAGTTGCTGTTAATAAAGGAGACCAGATAATTGCTTCAAATGGTTTAACTTTTACTGTAATAAATGGGCTTAGTGTTGATCCATCTTCATCTAATTATTACAAGGCAGTCGCTATTAAGTATCAAAACGATCTAAACTTTCTAGGGATCACAGATCAATTCGCCGTAGAGGTTTCTGTTCAATCATCTACCTCTGGAACTGCCACCGAGATTGCACAATACTCTTTAAATCAAACCTCAATTCAGGGTGTATCCAATGTAACAAATGTTTTTGCTTTCACAGGTGGAAACGACCAAGAAGACGATGCAACTTTCAGAAATAGAGTTCTTTCTATTTTTAGTGGGTCTAATATAGGAACGGCACTTGGTTATAAAAATCTTGCCCTATCAAATTCATTAGTAGAAGATGCCATTGTAATTGGTCCCGGAGATCCTTTGATGACAAGGGACGGAACCCAGGTAGTGAAAAATTCAGATGGAATTCCTACTATTATTTCAGAGGGATCTGGCGGCAAAGTAGATATTATTATATTAGGAAACAATCTCAATACATTTACTGATACTTTTATTTATCAAGATAAGAGCAATAAAAATGATCCTACTGATCCGGCGAATATAATTGTTCTTGGACAAATACCGTCCGATGTAAACAAAACTGTTGCTCAAAAAAGATTAGATGATATAGCAAATGCAACACTGCCAGCACAACCAGTACAAGATATTTTAGAAGTCACCGGATCACAAAGTGGCACAAATTTTATTCCCAAAGAAATAGATAGTCTTGGAAGAGTAACGGGAAACTATGAACTAATTAAAGACACTGGTGTTTATGCAGGAAGCCCATGGGGTTTTGATAAATTCCACTGGGTATCAAATCAAATTACTTTATTTCAAGAAGATAGAGTTAAATCAACTTTTAATGGACAAGACGCAACAACATTTTCAGACGTATTGCAAATTCCAGAAATTCAGCAAAAAATATTAATTCCGAATGAAAATAGCCTAGTGTCATCTAGTGATAGGTCTATCATTCAGTTATTACATAACCCCGCTACAAACGTGACAAGAGTATTTAATGTTAACACGGGAGAAAGATATATAGTCACCAACCAAAATTTAGATAGTGCCACAAATTCAGTTAATAATACAGGAAGAATTCAAATTACCGGAAACACCCTACCATCAGCAAGCGATATTTTGCAGGTAGATTATACATGGATAGTTAGTTATGATCCATACAGTGATTATGATGGAAAAATATTACAAAATAATCCAAGAAATGTTAATGATAGTATTGATTGGGGCATATCAAACGCAATTAGAGATGAGAGAGTTTTATTTGTTCTTAATTCTTCTAATAATTTATATACAGGCGTTTCTAAATTACCAGTATCTTCAATAATTTCTGCCAATACTTTTAGTAGCACAAATGGGTTTGTCTCACAAAGCACCGTAGCTAATTTTACTGATAGACTGGCAATTGTTTTAACAGCACTTGATTCATCTGTTGATACAGTGGAATCAATTAAATTATTAAATTCAAATCAAGAAATATATAATACAATAGAAGATGACGGGTTTATTTTAAACAATAGGGTTGTAGTTGGAATTCAAATAAAATATAATGTTATAATAGTTCTTCCAACAGACACTACGGCATCAATATCATTACCAGTAAATATAATTTATGATATTTCTGATATGTTTAATGTGGTAAACTCAGCTGGAAGTTTTGTTAGCAATCAAATCACTATACCTGCAACAAATTTTTTGACACCACTTATCTCTCAACTATATTTAGATGTTACCTATTTGTCTAATGTGCAAAATGTCTTGGTGGAAGGAATAGCTAGTTTACCAATTAGTAGATCTGGAAATGGTTTTGTTTTTAACAGCAATACTGGATCATTAAATACAATACCATCAAACACAATAAAACGAGAAAACCAAACAATTCAAGTAGATGGATCGGGAAATTTATTTGTCACTTTGAGCATAGATTCCGCAGACTACAATATGTCTGTAAAGCAAGTTATATCAGTTATAGATTTGAATTCCGAATTAGTAATTTGGGATGGTTATTCGGCCGGAACAATAAGTGTATCATCAAGTGGAAATTATAATTTAACTTTTTCAGGATTTAACTCTCCGAAGTTGGGCGATAATGTTCTTGTTGTTTATTTTGCAGATGATATCGGTAGAGTACAGCCATTTACATATGAAAATGATATATTAAAAAGCGACCTACAATCAATGTTATTTAATTTTTCAACAAATACATTTTATATACCTATAAATAATTTTGTTGATGAAACCGGATTGCATTTCAATATAATAGATAATACCACGGGATTATCTATTGGGAGCGGAAGCGATGGATATATATCTTCCGTCGCATCAGATGGATATTTGGCAACATTTTTTAGTAATTCTTTTAATTTTAGTACAGTAGATGATATTTTAGGAAAATCTTTAAATATATTTCATGCAAATAATATAAACAATGATGGATATTTTAATATTTTAAGTTATAACAATATCAATAATTCATTAGGACTCACTATATCATCAAATAATTTAAATGCAAATCAAATAAGCATAATCAGATTAGAAGATAATAAAGACCTATGGACTAGTTCATGCTCAATAGATGTAATTGATAATATTTTAAATTTACCACTATCTACACTGGTATCACAGAACGATAAGGTTATGGTTTTGATTTTCAATAATAAAAATCTACATCAATCGCCAACTAAATTAGCAATTACTATTTCGGATCAAATAAATAATACTGGCGTACTAACTACGTCTGGAACTACTATAACGGAAGTTGTAGATGTTGTATTTACTGCCACAGGCAATAGTCTTAAACAAAATATATTAGAAGCAATGAAAACATTTTTAAATTTAAACTCAAATGCATCCATAGGTAGTAATAATTATATTGCAAGAATTATAAAATTAGATAGGGTTTCAACAACTACAAATAATGATATATTAAGCACGATTAATTCATATGATGTATCCGGGACTATGATTAGTAATAATTTATTTTATATGAACGAAATGATCTATAATAATTCATTACAAAATATAGAATTTCAATTGCCAGCCACAACTAATAATTTGGCAAATATTCCACAAATAGGTGATAAGTTAAGAATTACTTTTTATTACGCCACAACCAATGATTCAGAAAATGTTTATTTTACTCGTAATGGTACCCTATATACAAATAAAAGATTTGCACATATAGAAAAAATATATATTTCAAGCGGATTTAATTCTTCTAAATCAGCAAGAATTACTTTTGCATATTTTACTCAGCCATCAACAGGATCAAGATATACTGCTTTTTATAATTATTTAGCGCCAAAAACAAATGAAAGAATATTAATAAATTATA
>OCTA010000634.1_pt1 | contig 32090 bp, 35 predicted proteins | sample 1538991 | NCBI WGS metagenome assembly OCTA01 (sample SAMEA3539302, study PRJEB22396) | soil metagenome | biome: tundra; feature: field; material: soil | place: USA | collected 2010-05 | depth 0.15 m | reverse complement strand
ATCAGCCCGACCATATTCGAGGCGACGCCGGGCAGGAAGCCGATCTCCCGGCGCAAGCGTGCCCGGCTGGGCACTCATACGAGAATACCGACTAATCGGGCGGGAGCGGTCCGGAGTTCGCGGCGGGGCGCTAGGCCGGGGCTTTACCCGTGACGAAGGTGCCCATGCCGGGGGACATCTCGGCCAGTCCCTCGTCCACGAGGAGGCGCAGGGCCTTGCCCGCCGTGGTGCGGGCGATCCCGTACTCCTGGGTGAGGGTAGCGATCGAGGGTAGCCGGCTGCCCGGGGCGAGGTCGCCCGACTCGATCCGGGCGCGCAGAATCGCCGCCACCTGGCGGTAAGGCGCGACCGGCGAGTCATAGTCGATCATGGTGACACGGTAGCTGACCTGGGCAGACAGCCATAAACCTACGCAGCCTATGGTGTCCTATGGGCTGCTATGGTAAGGTGCCGATCATGCGGCAGCAGTCTGAACTTGCGTATGACCAGGTGCCCCGGAGGCTTGAGTTCGAGAAGGCCCACCCCGAGGTGCGGATTACCTACCTCGGCCCCGCCTGGCAGGCGGTGATCCCTAAGGAAAACGGCGAGGACGTGATCACCCGGTTCGATCTCCGGGCGCTGCTCGACACGCTGGAGCGGCAGGTCGAGCCCCGGTAAGGGTGGCAGGAAGGGTCCGGGCCTCAGCTTGCGGGGTGGCGGAGCGTCAGAAGGCCCCGGGCCAGGTGGGCGGCGAGCGCCCCGGGGCTGACGCGCATCGTGGTGGCGGCCTCACGCTCGGACAGGCCCCGGTGCCTGCACAGCTCGATTGCCTGGCGCTGCCGGGCCGGAAGGGCGAGCAGCGCGCGGGACAGGGCCTGACCGTCGCGGTAGCCCAGCCTCCGGGCCAGCTCGTCCCAAGTTAGCTTGCCGCCTAATGCCTCGAACGCGGCATAGTCGTCCTGGCTCACGATTCAACGGTAGCAGTGCTGGTCCTGGCGGCCCTGGGCTTCGCGGGGAGGGCCTGCTGGCTGGCAGGGTGCTGCTGGCCCTGCTGGTAGCTGCCAGGCCGCCGGAAGGTCTCCCGTGAACGGGGGAGAGGGTGCCGGAGGGGCGGCCCCCCAGCGGAGATTCTGGAGGAGGGCCGACCCCAGCAGAACCAGTCCCGCGCCTGCCCGGACCCCGGTGACGATGACCCGGGGAAGACGTTCGAGGACCGTGCCGTCCGGCTGGAGACCACGTTCGGCGGCGCCGGGGTCCTGTCCGGCGACCTGACCCCGGAGTGCACCGCCCTGGTCGGCACGGTCCTGGAGGCGCTGTCCGCCCCCCGCGGCGCGGAGGACACCCGCAGTCATGAGCAGCGATACCACGACGCGCTGGAGGAGGCCATGCGCTCACGGTGAAAAGGCATCGTGATCTACGTCGCGATCTGAGCAGTCGCCGACACGCGCTCCGTTCGCGTCCGCTGCGTTCCTGCCCGTACCTGGCATTATGGGACGCCGTGAAGTACGTCACGTTACCGAGTACGAGCTAGTGCCGTGTCAAGCTATGTTTGCCCGGCCGATGACGTGCCGGCGCACGATCCGTACCAGGTGTCGGCCCTCATCGTCATCCATCTCACACACTCCCGCAGCCGTTCGGTCACCGGGCCAGCCTCGATGATCAGCACCCGTGGGAAAACGCCCGGCTGGGTAAAGGTGACCTGCGACTAGAGAACGGTGAGGTTCTCCGGAAGGCCGTGGCGGCCGGTGAGGAGCAGGAGGAGCTCGGGGGCCGTGGGGAGCTGCCCGGCGAGGCGTCCGGCTAGCTCGCAGGAAGCAGCGATGGCGGGGCGCAAGGCGCCGGGGATGTCCAGCCGCAGGGCCCGGGTCAGGTCGAGGCTGTGGACGGCCAGCTCGAACGTGCGCGTCGGGAGGTAGCCGGCCAGGGGCATGGTTCCGGACGGGGTGGCGACCGGGGTGTCATCGGCGCTGTGGTCGACCAGGGTCCGGACGCGCTGGGCGAGCGCTGCCACGTAAGTGGCGGGCTCGTCGCCCAGTGCAGCCCCCGCTTCACGGCCGCGTTCAGCGATAGCGATGTCACGTCGGCGGCGCTGCTCGGGGTCGGTCTCATTGGAGAGCGCGGCGAGGAAGTACGCGACCGGGCCGTCGAGGATGCCGTCCTGTCCTGATCGGCCGAGGTAGCTCTCGATGGTGGACAACGCGCGGCTTGCATGGCCGACGAGGGCGCGGACATCCCAGTCTCCGAGCGCTGGCCGCTTCCAGTCGCCGGGGCGTACCTGGCCGGTGAGTTCGCTGAAGCCCATGGCCGCGCCAGCAAAGCAAGATCTCTCGCTATCGGTGCTCACGTCACGAGTTATAGTCGTGACGTGCCTGAGATGTCAACCGAGCCGGCAGATCTGCTGCCCGAGTGGGAGCTCGTCTTTCGCTTCACCATGGGCCGGCTGTGCCTTGCGTTTTGCGCCACGGTGGGTGAGCGGTGGCGGCGGAACTTCGAGCGTCTGCGTAGTCCCGCTGACCTGGCCCGCTGGGTGCTCGCCGCTCAGCTCGTGGCGGACCAGCCAGCCGCAGACGGCCGTGCTCTGGAACAAGCACGAGCTCTCCGCGAGGCGATCTACCGGCTGGTACGCGCCGGGATGGCCGGGCAGATCGGGACTGAGAAAGACCGGGCCCTGCTCAATGCCTGGGCGCGGCACCCCGACCTCGCTCCCCAGCTTGACACCGGCGGCCACCGGTACACCCTTGCTGGCACCCGCCCGCTGCGGGCCTGCCTGGCGGCCGTTGCCCGCGACGCGGTCGATCTGCTGACCAGTCCAGAGATAGGACGGGTACGCGTGTGCGAGGCTCCCGACTGTGCGCTGCTGTTCGTCGACCGTTCCCGGCCCGGCCGGCGTCGGTGGTGTTCAGACCGCGCGTGCGGGACCAAGACCCGCTCCGCGGCGTATCGCCAACGGCACGCGCATGCCTCGTAGCTTCCTAAACGAAGGGGTCTCTTGACATCCAACCAGATGGGGTCCACGAAGATCACCGATGCCGGCCTGTACGGAACATCAGGCATACCGGACACACCTGCCAATGATCACCATTCCAGCCGGCCGGTCAACAACCCGGTCCCGGCGTAGTAATAGCCAGCCATCTGCTGCCCGTTCGCTATGAACGCTGAACGTCGCTCTGGGTGAATACAAGGACCTCGGCTGGGCCTGGCCGAAAATCTCTGGGCGATGTTCACGATGACGCGGTGACGTTCACCGTGACGGCTCCGGCCTGGATTAGCCCGTCGGATGCTGCGGGACCGGGCTGAGCGCGTCGTCGTCACCGCCAGCACAATGGCCACGTAGCCTGCTGACCTGCTGTGCGGAAACGGGATGATGATGACTGGGGATACGGGTGTGCTGGTGACTGGTGCTCTCGGCGTGGTCGGGCGCGCTCTCGTGCCGGTGCTGCGGTCGGCCGGGCACTATGTCGTCGCCACTGACCTGCCGGACACTGCCTCCGCAGCGGAAGTTCACGCTGACCTGGCCGACGCCAGGCAGGCAGACGCCCTGATCGGCGAGGGGGCCTTCAGCGCGGTGGTGCACGCGGCGGCCATCCCTGCCCCGGGCAACCACCCGCCGCACGTGGTGTTCGGGAACAACATGATGGCGACGTTCAACGTTGTCGAGGCGAGTGTGCGGTCGGGCGTACGGCGTCTGGTAAACATATCCAGCGTCGGCGTCCTGGGCCTGCACTACGCGGAGCGCCGGTTCCTTCCCGACTATCTGCCCATCGACGAGGAGCACCGGCTGCGCCAGCCGGCCTCCGTAAGCTCCGTCGCTCCCGTCGTTCATCCGGTAACCCTCCGCGCCTCACGTCAGGGCGATTACCCACCGGAGCGATTATCCGCGTCCGACTGGCTGTGCTCTAGCCGCGAGCAGTTCGCAGCAGCGCCGGGCTGGCTTGTGTCGAGGTGCTGCAACGGGCTTTTCGGTTCATGCTGTAACCATGAGGGACGAGCAGTATCCGGCCAGCCACGGCCACCAGCACGGCACCGGCCACGATCACGGCCATGAGCACGGCACCGGGTACGAGCACGGGGGCCAGGGATCGTGGGCTCGTATCAAGCACATCGTCGGACTCCACTCGCACTCGCACGGCAACGGGGTCGACGAGGTCCTGCAATCCTCGGCCGAAGGCATGCGCACGCTGTGGATCTCGCTGGCCGGGCTCGGGGCGACGGCGCTCGCGCAGGCGGTGGTGGTCGCGCTGTCGGGCTCGGTCGCGCTGCTCGGTGACGCGCTGCACAACTCGGCCGATGCGCTGACCGCGGTGCCGCTCGGCCTGGCGTTCATGCTCAGCCGGCGGCGTCCCAACCGCCGGTACACCTACGGCTACGGGCGAGCCGAGGACCTGGCCGGCATGGTCATCGTCGCGGTGATCGTGCTCTCCTCCGCGGCGGCGGCGTTTGCTGCCGTCAGCCGGCTGCTGCACCCGCACCCGGTCACGCACCTGATCGCGGTCGCGGTCGCGGCCGCTCTCGGCTTCGCCGGCAACGAGCTGGTGGCCAGCTACCGGATCAGCACCGGACGCCGGATCGGCTCGGCCGCGCTGGTCGCCGACGGCCTGCACGCCCGCACCGACGGGTTCACCTCGCTGGCCGTGCTGGTCGGAGCGGGCGGAGTCGCGATCGGCTGGAGGTGGGCCGACCCGGTGGTGGGCCTGCTCATCACGGTGGCGATCCTGGTCGTGGGGTGGCAGGCGGCCCGCGAAGTCGGCCGTCGGCTGATGGATAGCGTGGACCCGGCCCTGACCGAGCAGGCCGAGGCCACGCTGCGGGCCACCCCGGGCGTGCTGGAGGTGGGGCAGATCCGGCTGCGCTGGGTGGGCCGCACGCTCCGGGCCGAGTGCCAGATCTCGGTCGACCCGAGCTGCTCGGTCGTCCAGGCCCATGACGTCGCGGTCAGCGCCGAACACGGACTGATCCACGCGATCCCGCGGCTCGCGGCCGCGACCGTGCACGCCGACCCCCTCGACGGCACCGACCATCACGCCCTGCTCGCCGACCACGCACTGACCGACCACGCACTGACCGACCACGCCCGGGCTGAGGGCTAGACCGGACTACATCCGGGGCAGGATACTCGCCAGCAGAGTGCCCATCCGGCTGGCGGAGGCGCGGCCCGCCTCGATGACCTCGGCGTGGCTGAGGCCATGCCCGGCCAGGCCCGCCGCCAGGTTCGTGACCAGCGAGATGCCGAGCACGTCGGCACCCATCTGGCGGGCGGCGATGGCCTCAAGGCCGGTCGACATGCCGACCAGGTCGGCACCGAGCCTGGCCAGCATGGTGATCTCCGCCGGGGTTTCGAAATGCGGGCCCGGCATCATCGCGTAAACCCCCTCCGCCAGGCTCGGTTCGGCGTAACGGGCCAGGTACCGCAGCCGCACCGAGTACAGGTCGGTCAGGTCGACGAACCGCTGGCCGACCGCCGGCGCGGGTCCGGACAGCGGAGACGCGCCGGTCAGGTTGAGATGGTCGCTGATCAGTACCGGCTGCCCGACGCTGAACCCGGGACGGATCCCGCCCGCGGCGTTGGTCAGGACCACGGCGCGGCAGCCCGCCGACACCGCCGTGCGCACGCCGTGCACGACGGCGGCAGGCGACAGCCCCTCGTACATGTGCACCCGGCCGAGAAACACCAGGACCCGCATCGGCCCCGCCACCACCGAACGCACCGCGGGGGAGTGGCCCGGCACGGTGGTTCCGGGGAAGCCGCCGAGTTCGGCCAGCGGGATCTCCGCCTCGGTGGTGCCGATCGCGTCTGCGGCTGGCGTCCAGCCGGAACCGAGGACTACCGCGACGTCGTGCGGGCCGGTCTGGGCGGTTAGGCGGGCGGCGCTGGCCGCCGCGGCGGCATACGGATCATCGGTCACCTGGGTCATCATGGCGCATGACGGCCTCGGTCGGCAGCCCAGGGAGAAGGTGAGCCGGGGCTGCGAGCGGTCACCACGGACCGTTCGGCCGAAGACGGAAGTACCCGCGATTCGTTATACCGTGGCGGGGTGGACGAACAGGCCGCGGCCGCCGGGGCCCTGGAAACCGGAGCCAGTCCGGAGGGGACCCGGGCCAAAGCGCACGATCCGTGGGATGACCCGCGGGTCCCGTGGGCCGGCAAGCCGGGCCGGGCCGACATCTTGTGCTGGGGCGGCATCGTGCTCAGCGGGCTCTTCTACTGGGCCATGCTGCCGTTCCGGGCCTCGCTGGTCGGCACCCATCCGGTGCTGCTCGAGGTGCTGAACGGGAGTACCGAGGCCATCGTCTCCGCGGCCGCGTTCGCCCGGATCGGGCACGGGTCTGTGATCGTGGCGCTGCTGGCCGCCGTGCCCGGGCTGATGAAATTCGATCCGCTCTACTGGTGGGCAGGCCGGCTGTGGGGCGAGCGCATCATCGCGCTGCTGTCCGGCCGGCGCAACCGCGGCGCCAAGTACATGGGCCGGGTGCAGCGGTGGGGCCGCAAGTTCACCTGGCCCGCCGTCGTGATCAGCCCGTTCCTGCCTATCCCGAACGCGATCATCTACGTCATCGCCGGCTGGGCCGGGATGCGCCTGGTCACGTTCATCATCCTGGACGTGATCGGCTCGCTGCTGTGGGCGGGCATGCTGGTCGGCCTGGGCTACGAGCTTGGCCATCACGCCGTCGTGGTGGCGCAGACTATCTCGCACTACGGCCTGTGGATCTCCATCGCGCTGGTCGTGGTGATCGTGTTCTTCCAGGTCCGGTCGCAGCGCCATATGATGCGCACCCTGGCCGACGGCCGCGCGGCCCGGGCTCAAGGCCAGGCCGCCGACGCGCAGGCCAGCACCGACGCGCAGGCCAGCACCGACGCGCAGGCCAGCACCGACGGGCCGCAGCTACCTGGGTGAGTTGCGGCGGGTCAGGGCCGGGCCGCGGTCACGATCGCCAGCAGCGGGATGATCCTGGCGGGAGGGATTTCGTAGCGGCCGCGCCCGGCCGGGCGGAGCCATCCGGCGGCCTGCAGCTGTCGCAGATGGTGATAGAGCTGGCCGGTCGTCCCGAGTCCGCCGGTCGAGGCGATTTCGGCGGTGACGTGCTGGCCCGCGAGTACCGCGCGGAGGATGTTCAGCCGGACGGGATGTCCCAGCGCGGTCAGCGGATCAGCCGCGGTATCCCATTCGGCTTCGATCAGCGAGTCAACGTCGGCGCCCTGCTGCCAGTCGAAGGTCTCTGACCCGGGCAGCGTCACCGACCCGGTGAACAGGACCATGCTGTGTCCCCCGGCCCTGGCCTTCAGGCCGGTCAGCGCCCAGAACGTCTCCGGATCGCAGCCGGGCGCGGCCGGGGCGGGCGCGGCCGGGCCCGGTGCGGCTGATTCACTGTCGGCCCGCCGATCGCGCGACTCGAGCTCGGCCAGCCGCTGTTCCACCGAAGCGAGCCGGGCCGACAGCTCCTCAAGACCCGGTGCGCCCTTCTCCACAACTCCAATATAACGTAATACGGGAGCGTCTGGACGCCCCCGCGCAGGTTAGCGGCGGACGCCGTACAGGTGCTCGAGGGCGAGCTGGTCGAGATGCTCGTAGGCTAGGCCGCGCTGGGCCAGCGCCTCGACGTCGGCGGTGGCTTCGCGTACGTCGCGCCAGGTCTCGCCCGCCGCCAGCGTCGGGGTGGAGAGCTGGTCGATCCCGGAGGCCCGCAACGCCTCGATCACCTCCGGGTCGGCCCGGAAGGCCCGCGCCTTGGCCCGCAGGATCAGGTAGTTACGCATGCACGCCGCTGCCGATGCCCACACACCCTCGTCGTCCTCGGTCCGCGGCGGCTTGTAGTCGAAGTGGACCGGCCCGTCGTATCCGCCGGCCAGCAGCGTGTCCACCACCCAGAACGCGCCGCGCACGTTCCCGGCCCCGAACCGCAGGTCCTGGTCGAACCGCGGCCCATGCTGCCCGTTCAGGTCGATGTGGAACAGCTTGCCGTGCCACATCGCCTGGGCGATGCTGTGTGCGTAGTTCAGCCCGGCCATCTCCTCGTGGCCGATTTCCGGGTTGACCCCGACCATCTCGGGTCGCTCGAGTGAGTTGATGAACGCCAGCGCGTTCCCCACGGTGGGCAGCAGGATGTCCCCGCGCGGCTCGTTCGGCTTCGGCTCGATCGCGAACCGGATGTCGTAGCCCTGCTCCTGGACGTATTCGCAGAGCAGGTTCAGTCCCTCGGCGTACCGGTCAAGGGCGGCGCGGATGTCCTTGGCGGCGCCCGACTCGGCGCCTTCGCGGCCGCCCCAGAAGATGTAGGTCTTAGCGCCGAGATCCGCCGCCAGGTCCAGGTTCCGCATGACCTTGGCCAGGGCGAACCGCCGGATTTCCCGCTCGTTGGCGGTGAACGCGCCGTCCTTGAACATCGGGTGGCCGAACAGGTTGGTGGTGGCCGTCGTCGCGACCAGCCCCGTCTCGGCCAGCGCCTTGCGGAACGCGCCCACGCGCTCATCGCGCTCCGCCGCCGAGGCGTCGAAGCCGAACACGTCGTTGTCGTGGAAGTTCACCCCGTAGGCGCCGAGCTCCGCCAGCTTGTAGACGGCGCGTTCGGCGGGCATGGGCGGGCGGACGGCGCTGCCGAAGACGTCGACGCCCTGCCACCCGACCGTCCAGATGCCGAACGAGAAGTGGTCCTCGCGCGAGGGAATGTACTCCGTGCTCATGGCCTCATCCTTTCCAGTCGTGCCCGTCCAGTCGTCCTAGCCCTATCGTGCCAGTGGAGCCTCCATGCTTTCACGTCACCCGCCCGCGGTGCCCCAGCTGACCGTCGCGTCGCGAAGCGCCGCGTATTTCTCCCGTACCTGCGGGTGAGGATCGGCGGTGTGCTCGGCGCTGGTCCCCGCCAGCGGCCACGTCGGGGGAGCGTCCGCGCCGGACAGGGCCCAGGCGGCCTGCCGGGCCGCGCCCAGCGCGACGTACTCGGCAGGTTCGGGCACGGTCACCGGCACGCCGAAGATCGCCGGGGCGATCGCGCGGACGGCCGGCGACCGGGCCGCGCCGCCGATGAGGATCACGCGCTGCGCGGTGATCCCGCAGTCGGCCAGGTTGTCGATGGCGTCCGCCAGCGAGCAGAGCACCGCCTCGACCGCGGCCCGGGCGAGGTTCTCGGGCGTAGTGTTGGCGCTCGTCATCCCGCTCAGCACACCGTGAGCGTCCGGCCGGTTCGGGGACCGCTCGCCGTCCAGGTAGGGCAGCAGGGTCAGGCCGCCCGCCCCGGGTGGGGCGGCCAGGGCAAGGCGGTCCAGGCCCTGGACGTCGGTGCCCAGCATCCGGGCCGTGACGGTCAGCACCCGGGCCGCGTTGATCGTGGCCACCAGCGGCAGGAAGTGCCCGGTGGCATCGGCGAAACCGGCCACGGCACCGGTCTCGTCGGCGGCCGCTCCGGCGGCGACCGCGTACGCGGTACCTGAGGTGCCGATGGAGACGACGACGTCGCCCGGGTCCAGGCTCAGGCCGAGCGCGGCGCCCATGTTGTCCCCGGTGCCCGCGGACAGCGCCGCGCCGGCCGCGGTCCGGCCCACGATCTCGGCCGGGGTGGCCAGCCTCGGCAGTCCGACCGGCCGGCCGAGCGCGGCCTCAGCCATCTCCGGCAGCCAGCGGCCCGTGGCGGGGGAGAAGTAGCCCGTGCCCGAGGCGTCGCCGCGATCGGTCGTCGGGCCGCCGGCCGGGCGATCGGCCAGCCGCCAGGTCAGCCAGTCGTGCGGGAGCAGGACGTGGGCGGTCCGCGCGGCGGCGTCCGGTTCGCGCTCGGCGAGCCAGCGCAGCTTGGTGATCGTGAAGGATGCGGTCGGGACGCTCCCGGTCTGTCGCGCCCACTGCTGCGGACCGCCCAGCTCGCTGATCAGCGCCCGGGCCTGCGGCGCGGAACGGACGTCATTCCACAGCAGCGCGGGCCTGATCACCTGACCGGTCTCGTCCATGACCACCATGCCGTGCTGCTGTGCCGCTACCCCGATGGCGTCCGCGCGGTCGAGCAGCCCGTCCCCCGCCTTGGCCAGGGCTTCCCACCACCGTTCCGGGTCGCACTCGGTGCCGTCCGGATGCGGGGCGCTGGCTTGCCCGACTATGACGCCATCGTCGGCCTGGCAGAGCAGCACCTTGGTGGACTGGGTGGATGAATCGACGCCAGCGACAAGCATGAGCGGCTCCCTGCCACGCCGAACCGTGGAACATCGTGGGTCCCCCGCACGCGGGGGCAATGACACACGATAACGCGAGCCTCGCCAGCTCCGCCCCGGCGCCGGCCACCCGCCGGGGCCGCACCATGTTAATTACTCTGCGTTACTACTAAAACGAGTCCCGCTACCGGCCGGCTGTCTCGCCAGGTGCGCCGGATCGGAGTCCCGGCGATGGGCTGGAAACTTATGACCTGCACCGCTGTGAGCTGCACGGAACAAATGAACGTGCATATGGTCTTGCATCGAACGCGTAATGTCGGGCAGGATGAAGTTTGCGTCAATCAGCTGGGATTGCCGCATAACGCTCCGCGGGGTCGCGATGGGCTTGAGTCAAGTAGGGTTGCCGACACGAACGAAGGTTGATCCTGCCATTCGCCGGCCACTCGATCTGGGCGCGAAGCTGCAATGCGCCCCTGGGCGCCCGCGTGTCGTCCGGATGCCTTCCGACTGGTGGGATTCACCCGCGGTGGCGGCATACGCACTGAACACCGGAGCCCAGTCGAGCCGGACCGCCAGGAAATTCACCAGGAACACGCTCAAGGAGTGGGGCCTGGTCGCGCTCGCGGATGACGCAGAAGCCATCGTCGGCGAATTCGTGGCCAACGCGGTGTCGCACGCTGCGCGGTGCATCGGATCCGGGCAGCCCCTGGGCCTGCGGCTGCTGCGCAGGACCGGCGAGGTCATGTGCGCGGTGCTCGACCCGTCCGATACCGCCCCCGTGCTCAGGGTGCCGGACCGGAACGAAGAGGCCGGCCGCGGCCTGCAGATGGTCGACGCCCTCAGCGACGTCTGGGGCTGGAGCCCGGTGACCGGCCGGGGCAAGGCCGTCTGGGCCATCCTGTTCTGTGCTTTACCTTCACCGTCAACCCTCCCACCGGTAACCCCAGTTTCAGCATGAACCCACAGACCTGGCGCCGCATCAGCACCGACCCTGAGCTACCCTCAGTCAGCACACACGACGAGGGAGGCTCTAACCCCATGCCCTGGACCTGGCGGTACGAGAAGGCGGACGGCACCGCGATCACCGGCGATGAACTGCAAGAAGCCATTTTCGCCAGCCAGGGTGACGCGGAAAGCTGGCTCGGCGAGAACTGGCGCGCGCTGCTCGCCTCTGGCGTGGATCAGGTCACGCTCTTCGACGACACCAAGGCCGAGTACGGCCCGATGAGCCTGCGCCCCGAAGACTAGGGCCGCGAGGGCGGGCTGGCGGTACGCGCCGGGTCGCGGATGATCACCGGGTCGAGCACCTCGTCGATCCTGCTCATCAAGCCGGAGTCCAGCCGGACCCCGGCCGCCTTGACGTTCTCCCGCACCTGCTCGGGCCGGGTGGCGCCGATGATGGCCGCGGACACGGTCGGATTCTGCAGCGTCCACGCCACCGCGAGCTGGGCCAGCGAGAGCCCGGCCTCGTCGGCCAGCGGCTTGAGCTGCTGCACCGCCTCCAGGGTCTCATCGGTGAGCAGCCGCTTGATGAAGTTCGAACCCGAAGGATCGGTCGCGCGGGAGTCCGCCGGCGGCGCGGCCCCCGGTGCGTACTTGCCGGTCAGCACGCCCTGCGCGATCGGGGAGAACACGATCTGCCCGATGCCTTCCTTGCCGCACAGCGGGACGACCTCGGCCTCGATGACCCGCCACAGCATGCTGTACTGCGGCTGATTCGACACGATCCGGTCCAGGCCGAGTTCCCCGGCGACCTTGAGCGCGGCGGCGATCTGATCCGCGCGCCACTCGGACACGCCTATGTACAGGACCTTGCCCGCCCGGACCAGGTCATCGAAGGCGCGCATGGTCTCTTCGATCGGCGTCTCGTAGTCGTACCTGTGCGCCTGGTACAGGTCGACGTAGTCGGTCTGCAGCCTGCGCAGTGAGGCGTTGATCGATTCGGTGATGTGCTTGCGGGACAGGCCGCGGTCGTTCCGGCCGCCGCCCATCGGCCAGTACACCTTGGTAAAGATCTCAAGCGAGGAACGGCGCACCCCGTGCAGCGCCCGGCCCAGCACTTCCTCGGCCCGCCCGGCTGCGTAGACGTCGGCGGTGTCGAAGGTGGTGATGCCCTCGTCAAGCGCGGCCCGGACGCACTCGGCTGCGGCCTGTTCCTCGACCTGCGAGCCGTGCGTGATCCAGTTGCCGTAGGCGATCTCGCTGATGACCAGGCCGCTGCGGCCCAGGTGCCGGTATTCCATGATCCCTCACTCTAGGGTGGGCCCGGTCAGGGCTTCTGGCCCGGTTGCACGCGCGGGGCCGGCATCCGGAACCTGCGGATCTGCAGCGCCCGCATCACCGCGTACAGGGTCAGGCCCCGGGCCGACTCGCCGGGGAGCCGCTCGGCGATCAGCTTGGTCAGGCTGCGGCGGATCAGCATGGCGTCGGCCAGGACGACGACGACAAGCACCAGGACCAGCGGCGAGATGATCGCCGACTCTGTCTTGTTCCGCAGGAACACGGCGACGAGCAGGATCACAAGCACGTACATGTAGTACTCGCTGATCCTGCGTTTGGAGTCCACGAAGTCGCGGGCCAGGGCGCGGGTCGGACCGCGGTCACGCGGGTTGAGCGCCCATGCCTCGCCGCGCTTCATCGCCTCATACTTGGTGGCCCGGGTGGACCGGGCCTTGGCCTTGTCCTGCGGGGTACGCGGCGCGGCGGGCGCGCGCGATTTGGTGATCGGCTGGCGCCGCTTGGCCTGCGCCTCGCTTCGCTTCGGCGTGGGCCGCCCCTTGGCCGCCTCGGCGGGGGAGCGGGCGGGCTTGCTGTCGGCCGGCGCGTCCGGGCTGCGCGCGCCCGGGGAATCCTGGGCCGTGCCGTCCGTCGCCCCGGCGCTATGGCGTCGGAACACGCGCATAGCTTAGAGCCCAGCATGAAATGGTACGGCCTTGCGCCCGCGGGGACGTGGTCGCTCGCATGCGGGTGACCGCGTAGGGTGGAATGCGACTAGTCGCACGGGCTCGTCCGCCGTCTAGCCGGGTGCCGGCCTCATCGGCCCGGTCGCGCGGCCTGGTGGCGGCCAGAAGAAGTTAATGAAGGGGACGGCCGCGCGTATGGGCGTGATGAAGCGAGTCTCACTTGTCTTCAAGGCCAAGGCCAACAAGGCCCTGGACAAGATGGAAGACCCTCGTGAGACCCTTGACTATTCTTACCAGCGGCAGCTGGAGTTGCTAACGAAGGTCCGCCGTGGGGTCGCGGACGTCGCCACCTCGCGCAAGCGTGTCGAGTTGCAGATGAACCAGCTGCAGCAGCAGGCGAGCAAGCTTGACGACCAGGCGCGCAAGGCCCTCGGGCTGGGGCGCGAGGACCTGGCCCGCGATGCGCTCACGCGCAAATCGTCCGCGCAGGGCCAGCTGAACGATTTGCAGGTGCAGTACGCCCAGCTGCAGGGCGAAGAGGAGAAGCTGACGGTCGCCTCGCAGCGGCTGCAGGCCAAGGTGGACGCCTTCCGCACCAGGAAGGAGACCATCAAGGCCACCTACACCGCGGCCGAGGCGCAGACGCGGATCAACGAGGCGTTCTCCGGCATCTCAGAGGAGATGGGCGACGTCGGCATGGCGATCCAGCGTGCCGAGGACAAGACCGCCCAGATGCAGGCCCGGGCCGGCGCGATCGACGAGCTGATGGCCTCAGGCGCGCTGGACGACGTGGGCGGCAAGCGGGACGACATCCAGTTCGAGCTCGACCAGATGAGCGCGAGCAGCGATGTCGAGAACGATCTGCGCAGGCTCCGCGGCGAGATCGCGGCCAGCACGCCGAAGCAGCTTGAGGGTTCTGGGGGTGGTGCCAACGGCGACAGCCAGGCGGCCCACGGTGGTCAGGCCCAGCAGAGTCAGACCCAGTACGCCCCGCCCCCGCCCGCTCAGCCCGCCGGGCTTCCGGTCTCGGATCTGCCCAGCGCGAACGAGCCACCTCAGGACGGTGAGGGGTCGTGATCGTCAGGATTCTCGGTGAGGGGCAATTCAGAGTCGACGACGCCGCCGCCACCGAGCTCAATCACCTTGACAGCTCACTTGAGACCGCCGTCGAGCACAATGACGAGCCGGCCTTCAAGGCCGCGCTGACCGGGCTGCTAGCCCAGGTTCGCGCGCAGGGTTCGCCGCTGCCCTCGGATACGCTGGAAGCGTCGGACCTGATCCTTCCTCACCAGGACTCGAGCATGGACGAGGTCTGCAGGCTGCTCACGGACGAAGGCCTCATTCCGGGCTGAAAGTACGGAGCTTACTTGCGGGTAACGTTCGGCTGGGATCCAGCGTTCTACGTATAGATTTCAGCTACATAATGCTGCTGGCTCCGGGCGGGCACACACCAGCCCGGGCCGAACGGAGGTGGCGCCATGGCGGCGCGTACCAGGTATGCGCCCGACCGGGGGCTAACGGTCCGGATGACCGCGACCATGTTCCTGCTGGGGCTGGTGTTCGTCGCGTTCGTCGCTGCGATCATCGGCATCGGGACCGCGCGTCACGCTTCGAGTGCCGTGATCGTGCTGTTCGCGGTGGTCCTGGGTGGCGGTTTCGCCATCGGGTCGCTGTTCTACTCGGACAAGATCGCGCTGGCCACCGCCAGAGCGCGCGAGGTCAGCCCCACCGACGGGCAGATGGCCCATGATCTGCATGGCATAGTGGACCGGCTATGCGCGCTGGCTGACATGCCCAAGCCGCGGGTCGCCATCGCCGACGCCGACATGCCGAACGCCTTCGCGACCGGCCGCAACGCCGACCACGCGGTGCTCTGCGTGACCACCGGCCTGATGCGCAGGCTGAACGCCGACGAGCTCGAGGGCGTCATCGCGCACGAGATGTCGCACGTGGCGCACAAGGACGTCCAGGTGATGACCGCCGCCTCGTTCCTGGCCATCATCGCCGCGCTACTGATCAGGATCGCCTTCTACGGCGAGCTGTTCGGCGGCGGCGGCCGCGGCCGCAACAACAACCAGAACGCCGCGATCCTTATGTTCGCGCTGATGGCGGTGAGCATCATCGTCTACGCGGTCAGCTTCCTGCTGATCCGGATGCTCTCCCGCTACCGTGAGCTCGCCGCGGATCGCAGCGGCGCGCTGCTCACCGGCCAGCCCAGCGCGCTGAAGAGCGCGCTGATCAAGGTCAGCAACGACATGGGCAGGATCCCGACCAGGGACCTGCGCGCGGCGGAAGGAATGAACGCGTTCTACTTCGCCCCCGCGATGAAGCTGAACGCCGGGAAGAGCCTGTCCAAGGTGTTCTCCACCCACCCGAGCCTTGAGCGCAGGCTGGCCGAGCTGGACAAGGTCCAGCAGCAACTCGGCCGGAACGCCGGGTAAGAGCGCTCGTGGGCTTTTTCGACACCCTGCTGGGCCGCACCAAGCCGGTCCCGCCGAAGCTGGATGACCTGTTCGCGCTGCCGTCGGCGGCGATCACGCTCGACGCCGGAGCCGGTTTCAAGCCCACCGGTTCCGGCTCGGTGTGCTTCCGCCCGGTCGAGGGCCGGTCATTTTCCGACGTGCAGAAGGACGTGCAGGAACTGCTCGACGTGAGCTCGGGCAAAGAAGGCGGCCTGCCGGTCGAGATCTCCAAGGACTCCTACGGGTTTAACTGGCTGGTCAGCTCGCACATGTCCGACGAGCTTGAGGCGCTGGTCACCGATCTGCATGCGGTCAACTCCTCGCTGGTGGACAACGGCTTCGGCCCGCAGCTGCTGTGCACCCTGGTCGCGTTCAAAGACGATCAGGAACGCAGGCTCGGCCTGGTCTACCTGTTCAAACGCGGCACGTTCTACCCGTTCGCGCCGCTGTCCGGCGAGCGCCGTGACAACGCGCTTGAGCTGCAGGTCAAGGGCGTGATCGGCGACGACCTGAAGTTCGAGCCTGATCTGGCCCGCTGGTTCCCCGTCTGGGGCGCCCCCGGTCTGTAGATTTATCCGGGTGGCTGGAATGCGGCCGCACCGCATATCGTTGGATTGCACGTGGGAGCAACCCACAGTACAAATACGAGCTGGCGCACATACGACCTAAGGCGGGAGCCAAGGTGACTGTTCAGCAAGAGGCCACGCAGGGGCAAGAGGCCACCCAGGGAATTGTCCTGTCCGACGTCGCGGCCACCAAGGTGAGCACTCTGCTCGCGCAAGAAGGACGCGCCGACCTCAGGCTGCGCATCGCGGTACAGCCGGGCGGCTGCTCCGGGCTGAAGTACCAGCTCTACTTCGACGAGCGTGACATCGACGGCGACATCGTCAGCGACTTCAGCGGCGTCCAGGTCGTGACCGACAAGATGAGCGCGCCGTACCTGATGGGCGCGACCATCGACTTCGTGGACACGATCGAGAAGCAGGGTTTCACCATCGACAACCCGAACGCGTCGGGTTCCTGCGCCTGCGGCGACTCCTTCCACTGACACCAGGCCGGGGTAGCTACCGTGCGCATAGCGGTCACAGGTTCTATCGCGACCGACCACTTGATGACGTTTCCCGGCAAGTTCACCGATCAGCTCATCGCCGACAAGCTGGATAAGGTCTCGTTGTCGTTTCTCGTCGACGACCTGGCCATCCGGCGGGGCGGGGTCGCGGCCAACATCGCCTTCGGGCTCGGTCTGCTCGGCCTGCGCCCGCTGCTTGTCGGCACGGTCGGGGCCGACTTCGAGGACTACCGGCGCTGGCTGGAGGACCACGGGGTGAGCATGGCGGCGGTACGGCAGTCGCTGCTGCACCACACGGCTCGCTTCGTCTGCACCACCGACCAGGACGGGAACCAGATCGGCTCGTTCTACGCGGGCGCGATGAGCGAGGACGGCGAAACCAACATCGCGACCGTGGTGGCCGACCAGGGCGGGATCGACCTGGTCCTTATCGGGGCCGGAGATCCCGCCGCGATGGTGGCGTACTCCGGGCAGTGCCGCCAGGGCGGCATCCCGTTCGCCGCCGATCCGTCCCAGCAGCTGGCCAGGTTTCTCGGTGACGAGCAGGTCCGCGCGATGGTCGACGGTGCCGACTACCTGTTCGGCAACGAGTACGAGGAAGCCCTGATCGAGCGCAAGTCCGGCTGGGGCACGGCGGAGATGCTGAACCGGGTGAAGGTCCGGATCACCACGCTCGGTGCCGACGGCGCCCGGATCGAGCAGGCCGGCCAGCCGCCGATCCTGGTCTCCGCGGTGCCCGACGCGCAACCCGTGGACCCGACCGGCTCCGGTGACGCGTTCCGCTCCGGCTTTCTCGCCGCGGTGGCCTGGGGGCTATCTCTCGAGCGTGCCGCGCAGCTCGGCAACCTGCTGGCGGTCCACGCGCTGGAAGCCATCGGGCCGCAGGAGTACGACGTCAAGCCCGGCCCGCTGGCGGACCGTTTCGCGGTCGCCTACGGTGGCACCGCGGCCGCCGACGTCGCCGCTCACCTGCCCGCCTGAAGGATCCCGGCCTGAGAATCACGGTCGCTACCTAAGCGTGATAACTCGTGGGCAACCAGCGACCCCCAGATGCCGTCTCATGAGTTAAAGTCGGCTCCCGGAGGTCATTCATGAAACGCGCACGCCCTCGCCCCTCGCTCGCCGTGGTGCTTGCCTCAGTGGCCTCTATGTTCCTTGTGGCCGGACTGGCCTTCGGCCTGACCGAGTCGGCCCGCGCCACCCCCGCGCACCCGGCCCCGATCCGGACGGTCGTCTTCGACTGTCCCGGCCAGTCGGCTCCGCTGGTCAGGCCCAGGACATTCATCCTCACCTGCGCGGACGGTAATGTCGCCGTCAGCAAGCTCTCCTGGACCAGCTGGACGCCCGGCCTGGCCAGCGCCACCGGCACGCTCGAGGAAAACGACTGCACCCCGTACTGCGCGGCCGGGCACTTCCACGCCTATCCCGCGGTCGTCGTCTTCTGGGGCGCCGCCGCGGTGAAAAACCATCCGGGTGAGCACAGCTACACCAAGATGACGCTCATCCTCACCGGCACGCGCCCGCACTACTACGACTACCCCACCCACAAGTGGGTGACCGCCCCGGTGACCCAGACCAGCAGCCTGCTGACCTCACCCGGGGCGCTCTCGCCGCACGCGTAGCCCGCCCTCGGCGCAGCCGCCAGCCGGCCGCCCCGCATGGTCGTCATAATGGCCGAACGGCGCACCAGGCGCCCCCATCCGAAGGGCACGCAGTGTCCCCACGCGCAGTGTTTCCCCGCCCCGCCGCCTTCGGCGCGGGCCACCCAGGTCCGGGTCGGCTGGCCCTGGCGACCGCGGCTTTGGCCGGCCTGGCGATGGTGGCCGGCTGCTCGTCCTCGTCTTCGAGTAGCCAGCCGGCGACATCCGGCTCGACCGCCGCCAGTTCGACGGCCCCGGCCGCCGGGACCTCTTCGAGCAGCGGCAACACGCCCGCTGTGACCTCGTCGTCCTCCCCGGCCGCGGCCGGACCCGCGCCGTGCGCGACCAGTTCGCTGCACGTCAAGCAGGGGCTCGCGCAGGGTTACGCCGGCGGCGTGTATGAGGTCATCGACTTCACCAACACCTCAAGCACCACCTGCGCGCTGTACGGCTATCCCGGCGTCTCGCTGGTTACCGGCTCGCCGTATACCCAGATCGGCCTGCCCGCCAAGCGGACCGGGGCCCCGTTCAAGCAGATGACGCTGGCCCCCGGTGCAACCGCGAACGCCCTGCTGCAGATCGTGGATGCGCTGAACTATCCGCCCGCCACCTGCGGACCCACCAAGGTCACCGCCCTGAAGATCTACCCGCCGAACCAGACCGCCCCGGTCTACCTCCCCAGCGCCACCACGGCCTGTTCCAAACCCGTCGCGATCATGAACATCGGCCCCGTCCAAGCCGGCTCCGGCGGCTCCGGCTGACCGACCGGCCGACCCCTCATCAACGTGGATAGTTACCTTCGGAAAATGACGCTAATTATCCACGTTGATGCCTGGTTGCGGGTTTCCGGGCGGGTGGCGGGGCGGCGGGGAGCGGCTCGGCGGCGGTAGCGTGGCGGCATGGGAACCGCACTCGCGTCCGGAGGGCTGACCCTGGCGTCCGGGTACCACGGGCCGCCTGCGCTGACGCTGACCAGGGCGTTCACCGAGTGGACGTTCGATCCGTGGATGGCGGCGCTGGTCGTCATCCTCGGCGGCGGCTACCTGGCCGGGGTACGCGGCCGCCAGGACTGGCCGCTGGCGCGGCGGATCTGGTTCCTCGGCCTGGGCCTCGGCTTCCTGGTGATCGCGACGATGTCCTGGGTGGGCGCCTACCAGCCGGTCCTGATGTACGCGCGGGCGGTGCAGACCGTGCTGCTCGTCCTGCTTGTCCCGCTGTTTCTCGCGCTCGGGCGTCCGATCTCCCTGGCCATCGCGGTGTTCCCGGGCGCGGGCCGGCGTATCCAGGCGGTCATCCGCTCCCGCCTGGCCCGGCTCCTCACCTTCCCCGCCATCACCACGTTCGCGCTGGTGGCCGTGCCGTTCGTCATGTACTTCACGTCGTGGTACACGGCGGTGTTCCACAGCGCCGCGGTGCGGGAACTGACCTACCTGGCGCTGATGGCGCCCGGGTTCGTGTTCTTCTGGACCTTGCTGCGGGTGGACCCGGTACCGAAGAAGTACTCCTACGCGGTCTCCATGTGGATCACCGGCGCGGAGGTGATCGGCGACGCGTTCCTCGGGATCGCCGTCATCGCCAACCAGAACCTGATCGGTGCGGCCTATTACCACGCGCTGGCCCGGCCCTGGGGGCCCACGCTGGCCACGGACGAGGTCATCGCCGGGGGAGTGCTCTGGGTCCTCGGGGACCTGGTCGGCCTGCCGTTCCTGGCCGCGCAGCTGATCCAGATGATGCGCGAGGACGAATCCGACGCGGCCAGGATCGACGCCGACCTGGATGCCAAGGAGGCCCAGGAGCCGGGCGACGCGGACGAGCGCCAGGATCCGAAGCCCTGGTGGGAAGACGATCCCCGCTTCACCAGCCGCTTCAAGGCCAACTAGCGGCTTGGGTCAGCGCCTGCGGCGGAAATGTCAGCGCCTGCGGCGGAAATGTCAGAGCCTGCGGCGGATATACAGCGCCCAGCCGTGCGGCAGTTCGGCGCAGTAGACGAACTCCTGGGCCTTCATAGCGCACCAGGACGGTATGTCGGTATAGGCCGCCGGGTCGTCGGCCAGGACCGCCACCACCGCGCCGAGCGGGACGTCCCTGATCTGCTCGGCCAGCATGATGATGGGGATGGGGCACTTGCGCCCCAGGGCATCGATGGTCAGCGCAGCCGCCGGGGCCGGCGGTGACACCACGGTCCGTTCGGCCAGCAGAGTAGGAACGGAACTGGCGTCGGCGCCCTGCTGGTCCGGTCGGCGGAGCTGGTCCGGTCGGTCAGGTGCGGATCCGCGCCCGAACAAGCTCCTGCGACGCCCGGTCATGCGCACCTCCTGGTCCCCATCATGCCCGCCGCTGGGCCCGCCACGCGTGCCCCGGGCAAAGATGACACAAACATGTGGGGTCGCAGAAGGCTCCCGGGTGGCGCGCGATACTGTTTGCACGACACGTTGTAGCAGAACCGAGGAAGGCCCTCGCCTTGACTACCGACATCGCCGAACAGGGCCCGGAAGGGCTCCGGCCTGGCGCCCCCAGTGACACCCCCGCGCCCCGTCGGCCGCGCGTCGCGCGCGCGGCCGGCCTTACGGTTGCGCTGACCTTCCTGATCCTTGGTCTTACCGGCTGTACGAACGACACGTTCACCCGGTTCGGCTTCCCTAACCCGATCACCGATCAGGGCAAGGTCGTCATCAGCCTCTGGCAGGGTTCCTGGATCGCGGGCCTGCTCGTCGGCTCGCTGGTCTGGGGGATGATCCTGTGGGCGGTGATCTTCCACCGCAAGCGCGGCAACCGGCTGCCCGAGCAGGCGCGCTACAACATGCCGATCGAGATCATGTACACGGCGGTGCCGTTCGTGATGATCGCGGTGTTGTTCTACTTCACCGCGAAGGACGAGAACTACATCGACAACCTGCCGGCCAAGCCCGCCGTGACGGTGGATGTCCTCGGGTTCCAGTGGAGCTGGGCGTTCAGCTACCCGCAGTACGGCGTGACCAATCGCGGCAACATGTGGGACGAGGGCCCGCTGCCGGTGCTGGAGATCCCGACCGGGGAAACGGTCCAGTTCAACCTGACCTCAACTGACGTCATCCACGCGTTCTGGGTGCCCGAGTTCCTGTTCAAGCGCGACGTCATCCCCGGTCACCCGAACCACTTCACGGTCACCGCCACGCAGACGGGGACCTTCATCGGGCACTGCAGTGAGCTGTGCGGCCTGTACCACAGCCGGATGTTGTTTACACTGAAGGTCGTGACACCGCAGCAATTCCAGGCGTACATGGCTGCCCAGCAGGCAGCACAAAGTTCATCCGGGAGCACTCAGTGAGCACGATCGAGCAGTCGGCCGTCGTCGGGTACGAGACGCCCAAGACGGAACGCAAGGGGTCGATCCTCGCGGACTGGCTGTCCTCGACTGATCACAAGATCATCGGGCACATGTACCTGATCACCTCGTTCTTCTTCTTCCTCTGCGCCGGGGTCATGGCGCTGATCATGCGGATCCAGCTGCTGGGCCCGGACAATCACATCGTGTCTGACCAGCAGTACAACGAGCTGTTCACCATGCACGGCACGCTGATGCTGCTGCTGTTCGCCACCCCGCTGTTCGTCGGGTTCGCGAACGAGCTGCTGCCGCTGCAGATCGGCGCGCCCGACGTGGCCTTCCCGCGGCTCAACCTGCTGAGCTACTACATGTTCTTGTTCGGCGGGCTGATCCTGCTGGCCAGCTTCCTCACCCCGGGCGGCTCGGCCTCGTTCGGCTGGTACGCCTACTCCCCGCTGACCAGCGCGATCTACTCACCAGGGGTGGGCGCCGACATGTGGATCATGGGGCTGGTGCTTACCGGTCTCGGCACCATCCTCGGCGGGGTCAACTTCATCACCACGATCTTCTGCATGCGAGCCCCCGGCATGACGATGTTCCGGATGCCGATGTTCACCTGGAACACCCTGCTCACCTCGATACTGGTGCTGATGGCGTTCCCGCCCCTAGCCGCCGCGCTGCTGGTGCTCGAGATCGACCGGCGGCTGGGCGCGCACGTCTTCGACGCCGCGAGCGGCGGGGCCATCTTGTGGCAGAACCTGTTCTGGTTCTTCGGCCATCCCGAGGTCTATATCCTCGCGCTGCCCTTCTTCGGCATCGCCACCGAGATCATCCCGGTGTTCAGCCGCAAGCCGCTGTTCGGCTACAAGACGCTGATCGCCGCGACGATCTCTATCGCCGGCCTGTCGATGACCGTGTGGGCGCACCACATGTTCACCACCGGCGCCGTGCTGCTGCCGTTCTTCTCGTTCATGACGTTCCTGATCGCGGTGCCGACCGGGGTGAAGTTCTTCAACTGGGTCGGCACCATGTGGAAAGGCCAGCTCACCTTCGAGCCGCCGATGCTCTACACGATCGGCTTCCTGATCACGTTCCTGTTCGGCGGTATCACCGGCATTATCCTGGCCTCCCCGCCGCTCAACTTCGCCGTGTCCGACTCTTACTTCGTGGTCGCGCACTTCCACTACGTGCTGGCCGGCACTGTGCTGTTCGAGATGTTCGCCGGCTTCTACTTCTGGTGGCCGAAGATGACCGGCAAGATGCTGAACAGCAGGATCGGCAAGTTCCAGTTCTGGGTTATGTTCATAGGGTTCAACATGACGTTCCTTGTCCAGCACTGGATGGGCGTCGAAGGCATGCCCCGGCGCATCGCCAACTACCCTGACCTGCCCGGGAACGTGACCACGCTCAACATTATCTCTACCGTCGGGTCATGGCTGCTGGCCCTGTCCGTGCTCATGTTCTTCTGGAACGTGTACGTCACGTGGCGCTACGGGGAAAAGGTGACCGAGGAAGACCCGTGGGGTTTCTGCAGCTCGCTTGAATGGGCCACATCGTGCCCGCCGCCGCGACACAATTTCTACCGGATTCCGCGGATCAGGTCCGAACGGCCCGCGTTCGAGGCGCACTACCCGCACATCAAGTGGGGCCGCGAATCACATGGAATCGAGCAAGAGATCCCGGCTATCTCGAATGCGCGGAAGTAGGATTTTGCCATGAAGGTCGAAGGCTGGCTGTTCCTCGGCTGCGGGATCTTTTTCGGCAGCTCGGACGTGGTGTACTGGTATCTGTCGAAGGACCCGACGGGGACTACCGCGCTCGCGCTCGCCGTCGGGCTCGCGGTGCTCACCGGCTTCTACGTGCTGTTCACCGGTCGCCGGCTGCCCAAGCGGCCTGAAGATGACCCCCAAGCCGACATCGCGGAGGGCACCGGCGAGATCGGCTTCTTCAGCCCGCACAGCTGGTGGCCGCTGTTCGTCGCGGCCGCCGGTGCCGTGGCGGCCGCGGGGCTGGCGATCGGCTGGTGGCTGTTCCTGATCGGGATGCTGTTCACGGTGTTCGCCTCGATCGGCTTCGTCTTCGAGTACTACCGCGGCCACTTCGCCCACTAGTTTTCTCCGTGGGCTAACACCGCGCCAGCCCGGACTGGTAAGCGATGATGACCAGCTGGATCCGGTCCCGGGCGTCGAGCTTGGTCAGCAGGTGAGCCACGTGGGTCTTGGCCGTCGCCGGGCTGATCGTCAGCTGCTCGGCGATTTCGGCGTTGGACAGACCGCGGGCCACCATCGTGAGGACCTCGAGCTCGCGGTCCGTGAGCCCTCTCAGCAGCTTGCCGCCAGCGGCGCCGGACTGGCCGCCGCCATCGAGGCCGGCCAGTCCGGCCGCGACGGCCCGGGCGGTGTCCTGGCCCGCGGCTGGCCGGGTTCCCGTGCTGCGGGTGCGGGCGAACTCGCCGATCAGGCGGCGGGTGACGCTCGGCGCGAGCAGCGCGTCGCCCGCGGCCACCACCCGGATGGCGTTGAGCAGCTCGGCGGGAACGGTGTCCTTGAGCAGGAAACCGCTGGCCCCGGCCCGCAGCGCGGCGAAGACGTACTCGTCTAGGTCAAAGGTGGTCAGGATGAGCGCCCGCACGTCGGTGCTCTCGGTGATCCGCCGGGTGGCCTCGATGCCGTCCATCACCGGCATCCGCACGTCCATCAGGATGACATCAGGCTTGGCCCGCCGCGCGGCCTCCACCGCCTCCGCGCCGTTTCCGGCCTCGCCGACCACGACGAAGCCAGGCGTCGCGGCGATGATCCCGCAGAACCCCACCCGGACCAGGGCCTGATCGTCGGCGACCACTACTCGCAGCGCGCCCGCCTCGGCCCGGACGGTTTCCGATACGGGCTGCGCCATCAGGAGCTGCCCGTAGTCAGGGGGATGTGTGCGACGACCTGGAAGCCGTAGCCGGGCCGCGGCCCGGCGCTGAACTCGCCGCCGAGCAGCATCACCCGCTCGCGCATCCCGATGATGCCGTGACCGCCCGCCGCCAGGCCGCCCGCCCCGGCTCCGTCGGGACCTGGGCTGACCGCGCCGACGCCGGCCATCGCCGGCAGGCCGGCGCCGTTGTCTGTTACCTCCAGGATCAGCTCGTCGCGGCCGTAGCCGATGAGCACCTGGCACGAACTCGTCTGCGCGTGCTTGACCACGTTCGTCAGTGCTTCCTGCACGATCCGGTAGGCGGACAGGTCGATGCTCGCTGGTAGTTCTCTGGGCTGCCCGCAGCACGTCATGTCCACCCGGACGCCCGCGCTCGCGGTGCGCGAAAGCAGCCGGTCCAGGTCGGCCAGCCCAGGGGCGGGAAACAGCGGTGCGCACTCGGCGTCTCCGCCCCGCTGACCCGGCACCCGGGCCGTCGCGGGCGAGCCGCTGGCGGCCGACCCAGCCTGCCCGGCCGGTGCGGCGTCGTCAGGCCAGGCGGCCTGGTCCGCCTGGCGCAACGCCCCGAGCATCCGGCGCATCTCGTCCAGAGCCTCCCGGCTGGTCGCCTGGATGGCGCCGAGGGCGTTGCGCGCGTCGGCGGGCTGGGTGTCGATGACGTACTGCCCGTAGCCCGCCTGGACCGCGATGACGCTCATGCTGTGGGCCACCACGTCGTGCAGTTCCCTGGCGATACGCAGGCGCTCCTCCGCGACCGCCTTGCTCGCCGCCTCGTCCTGCAGCCGGACCGCGTACTGGCGCCGCTGCCGCACGATGTAGCCGGTGAACCAGGCGATAATCACGCACAGCGCGACGGGCACCAGGCCGCCGCGCAGGAAATACCCGCCTCCGGTCAGGGACATGAGCACGGCGTCGGCCACCAGGGTGGCGAACACGGCGGCCAGCACGCGCACCGCGGCGCGCCTGCGCTCGTAGGTCGCCGCGACCAGGTACAGCACGTAGGCGACGGGCAGGAAGTAGCTGAGGGCGCCGTCGGCTGGACCGGTCAGCACGGTGATGACCAGGGAGCCGGCCAGCAGCACGCCGAGCATGAGGGAGGGCTGACGGCGCCGCAGCGCCACCGCGATAACCGCGGTGAACACCAGGAACACGGCCAGTGGCCAGGCCAGCGCGAGCGTACGGTACGGGACGGCGCCATATGGCCCTCCCATAGCGGCGATGACGCTGTGCCTGATCGACGCGAAGAGGATCACTCCGAACAGCGCGCCGACCGCGTAGTCCAGTGCGGTCCAGTGACGAGGCCTGAGCCGCATCGTCAGCGGCGGCCGCTGACGTGCGGCCGGAACGTCTGAGATGGTGCGCACGAACCTACCGTAACCGCCTTCACCGGCTGGGGCGTCATCCCGCAGGCGTACGCCGCGGGTCCGGATCCCCGATCCGGCGCGGCGCGCACCTCACTCTGGCGGGTGATGACGTACCCGTCGCGCGCTGGCACGGTATGACCATGCCATCCATCCAAGCCCCACCGATCGAGGCTGGCGCCGTCATCGAGACCCGGGGGCTGACCAAGGTGTACCCGGGCGACGTGACCGCGCTCGACGGTCTCAGCGTCGATGTCGCGCCCGGCGTTACCGGCCTCGTCGGTGCCAACGGCGCGGGTAAGTCCACGCTGATCAAAATATTGCTCGGCCTCCTGCCGCCCACCAAGGGCCAGGCCAAGGTGCTCGGCCACGACTGCGGAACCGACGGCGAGACGATCAGGACGCTGCTCGGTTACATGCCAGAACACGACTGCCTGCCGCCCGATGTGACCGCCACTGAGTTCGTGACTCACCTGGGCCGGATGTCGGGCTTGCCGCCCACGGTGGCCAAGGAACGCGCGGCCGAATCGTTGCGCCACGTCGGGCTGCACGAGGAGCGGTACCGCCAGATCGGCACCTATTCGACCGGCATGAAACAGCGGGTGAAGCTGGCCCAGGCGCTGGTCGGCGACCCTAAGCTGCTGCTGCTAGACGAGCCGACCAACGGGCTCGACCCGGCCGGGCGCACCGCGATGCTCGAGCTGATCGCCAGGATCGGACTGGAGTTCGGCATCTCGATCGTGGTGGCCTCGCACCTGCTCGGCGAAATCGAGCGTATCTGTGACAATCTGGTCGCGATCGAGGCCGGGCGGCTGCTGCGCGCCGACACGATCACCAGCTTCACCCAGATGAGCCAGGTTCTGGCGGTCGAGGTCGAGGAAGGCCTGGTCCAGCTGCAGGCGGAACTGGCGGTGCACGGCCTGATGGCCACCGTCCAGGCCAGGACCTTGCTTGTCCCGCTCGGCGGTGACGATACCTACGACGTCGTCCGCGACTGCGTGGCGAATCTCGCCTTGCCGCTGTGCCGGCTGGAGCAGCGGCGGCATCAGGTGGAGGAACTGTTCCGCGACGAAGAAGAGGTGCCTCATGCTTGACCCTGCCCCCCCACCGCAGGCCGCCGGCGTCATCCATGACCTCGGCTACCGCGGCTACGACGGTCCCCGGCTGGGCCGGCCGCAGATCGTCAGGGCGCTGACCTGGCACAGCTTCCGCTCCTCGTTCGGCATCGGCCGGGGCGCCAAGGCTAAGATCATCCCGGTGCTCGCGCTGGTCGCCATGTGCCTGCCGGCCCTGGTGAACGCGTTCGCGGTGGCCCGCGGCAACGCGCGGCTGTTCGGCTACGACGTCTACTCGCCGACGCTGCGGGTCGTGGTGGTCACGATCTTCATCGCCGCCCAGGCCCCGGAACTTGTCTCCCGGGACCTGCGCAGCCGCGTCCTGCCGTTGTACTTCTGCCGCCCGCTGCGCCGCGCCGATTACCCGCTGGCCAAGTACGTCGCGCTCACCGCGGCGTGCCTGATCCTCATCGAGCTGCCGCTCCTCATCATGTACGTGGGCACGATCGCGTCGGCCAGCGGCGGCCGCGCCGTCTGGAACGAGACCAAGGCGCTCATCCCCGGTCTCGGCGTCGGCGTGATGTGGGCGGTGCTGATGGCGGCGATCGGCCTGGTCTTGGCCTCCCGCACCGGGCGGCGCGCCTATGCGACCGGGATCGTCGCGATCGTGTGCTTTCTCACCTGGACGTTGTCCCTGCTGCTGATCCAGGCGGAAGGAGGGCTGACGGCGACGTCGACCGGGGCGCGCATCGCCGGGCTCTTCAGCCCGTACACCATCCTCGACGGGGTGCGGATCTGGCTCGGCGGTACGTCGCAGGGCGAAGTCGCCAATCCGGGCCATTTCGGTCCGCTCTACGGGATCCTCGCGGTGATTCTGCTCGCGGCCAGCCTCGGGGGCCTGGCCGCGAGATACCGGAAGGTGAGCCAGTCATGAGCATCGAATTGCGCAACGTCTCCCGCTGGTACGGCAACGTGGTGGCGGTCAACGACGTCACGATGTCGATCGGGCCGGGGGTGACCGGCCTGCTCGGGCCGAACGGCGCAGGTAAGTCGACCCTCCTGCACATGATGGCCGGCTTCCTGCCACCCTCTCGCGGCGAGCTCACCATAAATACCAGGCCTAGCTGGCGCAACGCGGCTATCTACCGCGTCATCGGCCTGGTCCCGGAACGGGACTCGGTGTACTCCTTCCTGACCGGCAGGCAGTTCGTCCTGGCCACGGCCAAGCTGCACGAGCTACCGGATCCCGGCGCCGCGGCGGCGCGGGCGATCGACCTGCTCGACATGGCGGACGCGGCCGGCCGCAAGATCGCCACCTACTCCAAGGGCATGCGCCAGCGGATCAAGGTGGCCGGGGCGCTCGTGCACGATCCGGAGGTTCTGCTGCTCGACGAGCCGTTCAACGGGATGGACCCGCGCCAGCGCCTGCACATGATGGACCTGCTCGACAAGCTCGGCAGCGAGGGCCGGACGATCCTGTTCAGCTCGCACATCCTGGAGGAAGTCGAGCGGCTGTCCGGCACCATCCAGGTGGTGGTGGCCGGCCGTCTGGCCGCCTCCGGCGATTTCCGCGCGATCCGGCGGCTGATGACGAGCAGGCCGCACGTGTTCACCGTGCGCTCCTCCGACGACCGCCTGCTCGGCGGCACCTTGATCGGCCGCCCGGCCGTGACGGCCGTGGAACTAACCAGCCACGGCCTGCAGGTGCGGACCTCGGACTACGGCGCGTTCTGCCGTGACATCGCAGTGCTGGCCCGCGAGCGCGACATCCGGCTGCGTGAGGTGCTGCCCACCGACGAATCCCTGGAAAGCGTCTTCGCTTACCTGGTCTCCAACGAAGCCTCCAGCTGAGGAGCGCACATCACATGTCTGGCTTCTTCAACCCGACAGTGGCCGGGATCACGCTCCGCGCCACCCTGAGCCGTAAGCGAGCGCTGCTGTTCGCGCTCCCCGCCCTGATCCTGATCTTGTTCACGGTCGCGCTCAAGGTCTCGCGCCCGCCGTCGAGGCCGTGGCCATCGCACGTCCTCGGCACGTTCGGATTCTCCGTGCTGCTACCGCTCACCGCGCTGATCATCGGCACCAGCGTGCTCGGTGCCGAGGTCGACGACGGCAGCATCATCCACCTGCTGGCCACGCCGGTCCGCCGGTCGTCCGTGATCATGACGAAGTTCGCCGTCGCGGCCGTCCTGACGATGGTCTTCGCCGCGGTCCCCGAGCTCATCGCCGCCCTGATATCCGGCGGCGGGGACGCCCCGGACAAGGTCAGCAACGGCGCGGGCGGCGTGGTCAACTTCACCCAGGGTGCCGCCATCAACGGGAGCAAGTTCGCGCTAGGCCTGTTCATCGGGGCGCTGGCCGGCTCGCTCATCTACAACGCGATCTTCGTGATGGTCTCAGTAGCGACGACCCGGGCCATCGCCGTGGGCCTGCTCTACGTGCTGATCTGGGAGGCGCTGCTGTCCAACTTCGTCAGCGGGGCCCGGCTGCTGTCAGTGAGCCACTACGGGCTCGGCATCGCCAACGGGATCGCGAACGACCCCGGCCTGAATGCGGGCCTGGGCGTGGTCACGTCCGTGGTGATGGGAGCCATTGTGACCGTGGCGGCGCTGGCCCTGGCGGTCAACCTGCTGTCGTCCTTCACCCTCAAGGGCGACCCCGCCTAACGGCTTGACTGCCTGGATCAGGACGAGGGCGTCTTCGCCCCGGACCGGCCGATGCCACTGCGGATGCTCGCCAAGGCGGCGTGCGACCACATCACCTTCAAGATCAGGCCCGCCAGCCAGTCCCTGGACCCCTGAACATTAAGGTGGCCGGTTACCCCCCGCCAGGGGTAACCGGCCACGATGATCAAGCGCGAGCGCTACTGGGCCTCGTCCGGATCCGAGGCTTCGCCGGGCGGAACCTGGGCCGGCCCGGCGCCGGTGCCGGGCGCACCGCTGGCGGCGTGCTCGCCGTCACCCGCGGCTACGGCCGCGTGGCCGTTTCCGCTGCTGACTTCATGCCCGTTCCCGTGACCGTTGGCTTCGATCGCGATGGTCTCGGCGAAGGCGCGGTTGGCCCGCGCCCTGGCCTTGCCCAGAACGCCGCGCCCGGAAGGTGCGGGCACGCCGTTAGCGTCCTCGGACCCGGGTGCCGGCAGGAGAGCGGGCACCACCTTGGACTCGAGCACCGCCCGCGCCTCTTCATTCACCGGTTTGTGGACCTCGACGAACTCACCGTTGGGCAGCTGCCTGATGATGCCCGATTCGTAGCCGTGCAGCAGCGTCTGCTTGTCCTGACGCTGCAGACCCAGGCAGATACGTTTAGTGATGAAGAACGCGGCCAACGGTCCCACGAATATCAGCACTCGCGAGATCCAGGTGATCGTGTACAGCGGGATCTGGAGCTTGTCGGCGATGACGTCGTTGGCGCCCTCGGCCCACAGGACGCCGTAGAAGATCACGGCGGCCATGCCGATGCCGGTCCGCATGGGAGCGTTCCGCGGCCGGTCGTTGATGTTGTGGAACGACCGGTCTCCGGTGGCCCATTGCTCGAAGAACGGCCACAGTGCCGCGCCGCCGAGCACTACGGTGAGCGGCACCGCGAACGGGATGAGCACGCTCATGCTCAGCGTGTGCCCGAGGAAGTTGATCTCCCAGGCAGGCATCATCCGCAGCGAGCCCTCCAGGATGCCCATGTAGAAGTCGGGCTGGGACGCGGACGATATCGCCACCGGCGTGTAGGGCCCGTACAGCCAGATCGGGTTAATCTCGGCGAAGGTGGCGAGCAGCACCAGCGAGGCGAAGATGAAGAAGAACCACGCGCCGCCCTTGGCCAGGAAGTACGGGAAGAAGGGCTGGCCGACGACGTTCTTCTCGGTGTTCCCCTTGGCCGGCATCTGGGTGTGCTTCTGGTGGAACATGATGAACAGGTGCGCGGTGATCAGCGCCAGCAGGATGCCAGGAATCAGCAGCACGTGGATGATGTACATCCTCGGCACGATGATGTTGCCGGGGAACCCGCCGCCGAACAGGAAGTACGCCAGGTAGGTGCCGACGATCGGGATGCCCTGCAGCACGCCCTCGAAGATTCGCAGGCCGGCGCCGGACAGCTGGTCGTCAGGCAGCGAGTAGCCGAACAGTCCCTCGAGCAGCCCCAGCGTGAACAGCACGATCCCGATCAGCCAGTTCACCTCGCGCGGCTTGCGGTAAGCGCCGGTGAAGAACACCCGCAGCATGTGGATCGTGAGCGAGGCCATGAACAGGTCGGCGGCCCAGTGGTGAATCTGCCGCATCAGCAGCCCGCCGCGCACGTCGAAGCTGATGTTCAGCGTCGTCTGGTACGCCTCGCTCATCCGGATGCCGTCGAGCTTGGTGTACGAGCCGTGGTAGATCACGTCGTTCATCGACGGGACGAAGAACAGCGAGAGGAAGGTCCCGGTCAGCAGCAGGATGACGAAAGACCACAGCGCGATCTCGCCGAGCATGAATGACCAGTGGTCTGGGAACACCTTCCGCATGAGCACGCGGAATCCGCGGGCCCCGTGGAACCTGTCGTCAAGCCACCCGCCCACGCCGGCCAGCGGAGCAGGAACGTCAAAGTTGTCGCTCATCCGCGCTCCCAGAAGCTCGGCCCGACGGGCTGGGTGTAGTCGCTCTTGGCTACCAGGTACCCCTGCGCGTCGACCGTCATCGGCAGTTGCGGCAGCGCACGCGCCGCCGGGCCGAAGATCACGTTGGCGCCGTGCGCCGCATCGAAGGTCGACTGGTGGCACGGGCACAGCAGGTGGTGCGTGGTCTGCTCGTACAGCCCCACCGGGCAGCCCACGTGCGTGCAGATCCTGGAGTAGGCCACGATGTTGTCCACCGTCCAGTTCATCGTGGCAATCAGCGTACTGCCGTTCATCGTGGTGGGAATGTCCAGCTCACCCGGCCGGAACTTGATCAGGGTGACGCTCGCCTTGGTCAGCGCGTCCGGGTCGTCCTGGTAACCATCGGGCACGATCGAAATCGCGCTGCCCGGCGCGCTGAACTCCGCGGGGGTAATCGGCTGGTTGGTGCCGAAGACGAGCAGGCGCCGGCCGGGGCTCCACACGGTGTGCCGCAGGCTGGTGCCCGGCAGCGGGCCCATATCCCTGAGCAGCACGAGCGGGGCGGCGATCAGCGGCAGCGTGCCCAGCATCAGGGTGCGTCGCACCAGCGGCCGCTTGACGAACTGGCTGTTCGAGGCGCCCTCTTTGAAGTATTCCTGGAACGCTTCCCGGTCCTTCGTCTCCGAACGCAGT
>OCTA010000633.1_pt1 | contig 32132 bp, 31 predicted proteins | sample 1538991 | NCBI WGS metagenome assembly OCTA01 (sample SAMEA3539302, study PRJEB22396) | soil metagenome | biome: tundra; feature: field; material: soil | place: USA | collected 2010-05 | depth 0.15 m | reverse complement strand
ACTCGCGCCCCATGTCGTGCGCGCTCTTGATGTGGATCCCCGGCGGCGCGCGCCGGATGACGAGCTCGCGCTGCGCGGGCAGGGCGTACCGCGCGAGGTACGTGAGGTTCGAGAACCCCTTGCCGAACTGAAAGAGCTCCGGGGTGCCTTCGAGGGTCGGATCCCGCTGGCGTAGCCACGTCGTAAGAGCGCCGACGTCGAACGTCGCGTCGGCTCGTACGGGGGTCGGTTGGTCGAGATCGGTCATCGCGAGGGCTCGCTGCCTTTCATGGGCGCGCATGGGCGCGGGAGGTTACCTCATGCTATCGGCCGGGGATCTCCCGTGGGATCGATTCACGCCGCCACCTGGCCCGAGAACAACGCGCTGCGGGATCGCATGATGGGGCGCGGATCGTCCAGCGTGGACGTCGAGGGCGATCTGGCCCGCCTCGACGACGGGAGGCCCACCGATACGCGCCGCATGCTCGGGGGTCGAAACGGCCGCTGCAACTTCAAGATCGCGACCGCGGAGCCCCAGCGCACGGGCAAGGTCGATTCATGACGGTCGTCAGGTTGCGCAAATTCGGCGACCTCGACGCCCGGGTCACGGGCGGGACCGATCGCGCCGGCGGCGGCGACGGGCCGGTCGTCGTCTTGCTGCACGGCTTCGGCGCGCCGGGCGACGACCTCCTTCCTCTCGGTCGCGTTCTGGCGGGCGCGCGCGGTGCGCCGGCGGGCACCCGCTTCGTCTTTCCCGAGGCGCCGGTCTCGCTCGGCTCCGCGTACGCCGGCGGCCGCGCGTGGTGGTGGATCGATCTCGAGGCGCGCATGCGGCGCCGGGCGGCGGGCGAGACCGCGGACACCGAGAGCACCCCCGAGGGGCTGGCGGAGTCGCGCGCCAAGGTGCAATCGCTCCTCGCGGAAGTCGAGAGCGTGCTGCGTCCGCCGCCCGGGAAGCTCGTGCTCGGCGGCTTCTCGCAAGGCGCGATGCTATCGCTCGACGTCGCGCTGCACTCGACGCTGCCGCTCGCCGGCCTGGTGCTCATGTCCGGAACGCGCATCGCCGGTCGCGAGTGGGCGCCGCGCTTCGAGTCGCGCCGCGGGCTGCCCGTGTTCATGAGCCACGGCCAGATCGACGAGCTCCTTCCCTTCGCGGTCTCCGAGCGCCTGAGAGACACGCTGGCCGAACACGGAATGACGGCGACGTGGGTCCCCTTTCGCGGTGGCCACGCCATTCCCCCGCCGGTCATCGAGGGCGTCGGCTCGTTCTTGCAGCGCACCCTCGGCGCGCCGGGTGCCTGAGCGCGCTCCGACAACAACCCCAAGCGACGCGAGCGGAAACCGAGCCGAATGCGAATGGACGGCTCCTGGGGTCCACTCGATACTCCAGCTCATGCCCCTCGCCGCCATTGCCCGGGCCCCCGGCGTCCCCCTCTTCGGCAGCCTGCTCGGCTACTTCCGCGATCCGCTCGGATTCTTCCGCTCGACCGCGCGCCTCGGCAGCGTGGTGGATCTCCACTTTCCCGGCAGCCGTAGCTTTCAGCTGAGCGACCCCGCCGACATCGAGTACGTGGCGGTGACGGCGAACAAGAGCCTCGTCAAAGACGGGACCCTGCGCGATCTCCGGCGCGTGGTCGGCCAGGGGCTGCTCACCAGCGAAGGCGAGTTCTGGAGACGCCAGCGGCGCCTCGCGCAGCCCGCGTTCCACCGCGATCGCCTGCGCGCTTACGCCGCCCACATGGTCGCGAGCACCAAGCGGGCGATGCGGGCCTTTCGCCCCGGAGAGACGCGCGACGTTCACGCCGATCTCATGCGCCTCACCCTCGACATCGTCGCCCGGACGCTCTTCGGGTCGGACATCGGCACCGGCGCGACCGCGATCGGCGATCTCATGGCCGCGACGACGGAGCGGTACGAGAGCCTGCTCCCTCTCATCTTCCCCGCGCTCGACCGCCTGCCCATCCCGCGGAACGTGCGCCTCCGAGATTCGCTCCGCCGCGCCGACGCCGTGGTCTACGGGCTCATCGCCGAGCGCCAGCGATCGGGCGGCGATGCGCGCGACGACCTGCTCTCGATGCTGCTCGAGGCGCGTGACGAAGACGGCTCGCGGATGAACGACGTGCAGCTCCGCGACGAAGTGATGACCATGGTGATCGCGGGCCACGAGACCACGGCCAACTCGCTCGCGTGGGCGCTGTTCCTCCTCTCGCAGAACCCCGCGGCCGACGCGCGCCTCGGGGCCGAGCTCTCCGCCGTGCTCGGCGGGCGCTTGCCGACCCTCGACGATCTGCCGAACCTGCCGTACGTCGGCTGCGTCGTCTCCGAGGCGCTCCGCCTCTATCCGCCGGCGTGGGTCATCGGGCGCGAAGTCGCCGAGCCGTTCGAGCTCCGCGGCTTCCTCTTTCCGAAGGGGTCGCAGCTCTACTACAGCCAGTGGGTCGTGCACCGCGACGCCCGCAACTTCGAGGATCCCGAGGCCTTCCGCCCCGAGCGCTGGGAAGACGGGCTCGCCAAGCGTCTCCCGCGGTTCGCCTACTTCCCGTTCGGGGGCGGCCCGCGCGCGTGCATCGGGAACGCGTTCGCCACGATGGAAGCGGCGCTCGTGCTCGCGACCCTGACGCAGCGCCATCGCTTCACGCTCGCGGCCGGCCATCGGGTCGCGCCCAGGGCGTCGATCACGTTGCGGCCGAGGTACGGGATGCGAATGCAGGTCGTCGCCCGCGACTGATCCCGCGTGCGCGCCGGCGAGCGCAAACGCGAGCACGCGTGCAAACGCGAGCACGCGCGCGAACACGCGACCCGGCCCGGACGACAGCGTGTACGTTGAGTCTGCATGGAAATCCCGCCCGGCGGTCTGTGCGACCATTGCCAGCACTGCAAGCGCGTCGGGTCGGCGCGCGGCTCGGTGTTCCGGCTCTGCCTCTTGCACGAGCGCGATCCGCGGTTCGCGAAGTATCCGCGCGTGCCCGTGCTGAGCTGCCCCGGCTACCAGGCTGCTACAGGCAAAGCATGAAAGCCACCTGGAAGGGAACCGTTCTCGCCGAGAGCGATGACACCGCCGAGCCCCTGGCGGCGCATGGTCGTCGAAGGGAATCACTATTTCCCCGCCGCCTCGCTCCAGCGCGATCAACCTTCGGCCGAGCGACACGCACACCACCTGCGGGTGGAAGGGCGTCGCGAGTTACTACGACGTCGTCGTCGAGGGTCAATAGAGATGCGGCCTGGTACTACCCCCAGCCGAAAGATGCGGCGAAGAGCGTGGTACTACAAGGACGAACGCGGCGGATGGCAGCACCACGAAAACGAGCCGCCCGCCCTCGCCGAGCGCCGGGTGCACGCCCCGCCGGCCCGTCACGTATACGGGCACGCGGCCCCCCACGCGTCCGGCCGCCCTGACGGGCACGGCGGCCATCGCTAGGGGGTCACGTCACGAGGAGAAGGAGAATCGCCGCCGCAGAGAGGGGGTTGGTACCAAGCGTTTCGCCCGAGCCGTTCGCCTCGAACCCGGCGTCCGAGGCCAATTCTCGCGAGAGACCGGAAGAGCGCACCGAACCCCTCCTGTCTGCGTCCTCTGCGCCTCAGCGGCCCCTCTCGTCTCGTGCAGCGCGTCAGCCGGCGATCACGTCTTCGGGAACGGCTCACGCTCGGCGGTCTCGGGGTTCGACGCGTCGGTCCCCTCGGCGAACTCGGTTCCCCCCGTGGAGTTCACGAACGGACCGCCGGTCTCTTCTTCCACGACCTGGTTGAGCGACTCTTCGCCGTCGGCCTCGCCGCTCGTCGCCCCCTGAACGAACTCCTCGCCGAGCTCCTCGGCGAGATCGTCTTTCGAGCGGTTCGACCGCTTCAAGAAGGCCCGACCGCCGTCGTCTTCGTGGAGGCCGCTCTGCGCCATCAAGTCGGCCGCGTACTTCGGATCGAGGTGACCGGCCCCGTCGCGTCGGTGAAAGGTGTCCGGCGCCGCCTTCGGCGCGGTGCGCGGCGCGGCCTTCTTGGCCGCGCTGGCCGGCGCTCGTTTCGGAGCCGCCCGCTTGGCCTTCTTCGGCGGCGGCACCTTCGGGCGTGCGACCGCCTTCTTCGCGACCTTTCGCGCTGCCTTCTTCGCGACCTTTCGCGCCGCCTTCTTCGCGACCTTTCGCGCCGCCTTCTTCGGGGGCGCGGGCTTCTTCGCGCGCGCGGCGGCCGCGCTGGCCTTCTTCTTCGCGGCCGCGGTCACGGCCTTGGACACACGCTTCTTGGGCTTGGTCTTCTTCGCGATCTTCTTCGCCATGGGCCGCATGATACGCGAGCACCGAGCCAAGCGGACGTCGTCGACGCAATCGACGCCACGACGCACGGCGCAGCGCGGCGAAGCGCGTCCCGCCGACGGGTCGCGAGGGGCCGGTCCAGCTGCGCGGAACTGGGCTATCAAGGCGCCATGGCCAACGAACCGGCGTGCAGGTAGCAGGTCCTTGAAGTCGCTCCTCCCTATCTTTCTCATCGTCCTCGTCGACGTCTTCGGCTTCACGCTCGTCATTCCGCTCCTCAGCATCTACGCTGAGCACTTCCGGGCCACGCCGTTCGAGGCCACGCTCCTCGTCTCGTCGTACGCTGCCTGTCAGCTCGTGTCGGGCCCGCTCCTCGGCCGGATCTCCGACTCCGTCGGCCGGAGGCCGATGCTCCTCGTCAGCCAGATCGGGACCTTCATCGGGTTCCTGGTCATGGCGCGCGCGCAGACCCTCTGGGTCCTTTACCTGGCGCGCGTCATCGACGGAGCGACGGCTGGCAACCTCAGCCTTGCCCAAGCGTACATCTCCGACAATACCGCGCCCGAGAACCGCGCGCGCTCGTTCTCGATGATCGGCATCGCCTTCGGCGTCGGCTTCTTCGTCGGCCCCGCGGTCACCGGCTACCTCTCGAACTACGGGCTCACCGCGCCCATCTACTGCGCGGCCGGGCTGTCGCTGGCGAGCATCCTCTGCACGCTCTTCATCCTCCCCGGGGGCAAGCCGCCGCGACTCGCCCACCCGCAGGCGAACCCGAGCGCGCCGGCGAGGGGCCGGGTCGCGATCTTCCAGTGGGGGACCTACCTCGAGTTCCTCAAGCGCCCCGTCCTGGGCGCGCTCTTCGGGCAGTTCGTGTGCTTCATCTTCGCGTTCTCGACCTTCATGTCGGGCATCGCCCTCTTCGCCGAGCGCCGCTTCGCGTGGCACGGCCACCCCTTCGGGCCGCGCGAGATCGGGTATCTCTTCGCGTACACGGGCGGCCTCGGCATCATCCTCCAGGCCGCCGGGGTGGGCCGGCTCGTGAAGCGCTTCGGCGAGAGGCGCCTAGTCGTCGCCGGCTTCGCCTCGCTGTTCGTGGGCCAGTTCTTACTCGCCGTCGTGCACGACATCGGCCCGCTCCTCGTCGTCGCCACGCTGGCGTCGTTGGGCACAGGCGTCCTCCGCCCGGCGCTTACGAGCCTCATCACCCAGAGCGCCGGCCGTCACGAGCAAGGCGTCGTGCTCGGGGTGAACCAGTCGCTCCAGTCGGTCGCCCAGATCGTCGCGCCGGCCCTGAGCGGCCTCCTCATCACGGGAGGGCTCTTGCCCGCGTGGGCGTGGATGTCTGCCACCGCGGCGCTCGCGGGCCTCGTCCTCGCGCGGTCCGCGCTGGCCCGAGCGCGAACCGCGAGCCCTGGCCCGCTGGCGAGCTAGACTGGACCAAGGCCAATGCCGCTCACTTGAGAGAGGGAGATGGGCCGTAGAGGCGCAGAGGGCGCAGAGCAGAGCTTGGGGTCGAAGGCTGGAGACCTGCGTCAGCGAACGATGAGGCTGCGCGGGATCACGATGTCGACCGTCTCGCCGGCCCGCTGAACGGTCACCCCCACGGGCGTCCCCGCCTGCCCGCGCAGCCGCTGGAGCACGTCCGCGAGCGACAGCCCGTCGGCGTCTTCGCCGTCGACGCGGAGGATCCGGTCTCCGGGGCGCAGGCCCGCGCGCTCCGCGGGATCGCCAGGGAACACGGCGCTCACGGCGACCCCGTCGGACGTCTGGTTGATGTTCGCGCCGATGCCGCCGAATTCGAGCCCGGCGCCGCCGTCGAGGGCGTGAAGAACGACGTCTTGAGCGAGCGTGCCCCGGGAGTCGACGCGCAGACCCGAGACGAGGACCACGCGATACCCGTCCTTCTGCGCGCGCAACGTGAAAGGACCCGGGGGCGCGCCGTCGAGACGGTACTGGCCGGTCTCGTCGGTCTTGGCGTCGGCCGCGTTCTCGGCGGTGCTGGCGAACGCGTCGAAGCGGAGATCGACGCCCGCGAGCGGCGACCGGCGATCGTCGTACACGTGGCCGACGACGGCGCCGCCCGCCGCGAGCACGATGCGTACGCCCGTCGTCGAGGCCGCGCTGCGCACGTCGATCGAATCCGACCGGGCGGGCGTCTTCCCGGGCGCCGATGCCATGAGCACGTACCGACCCGGCTGCAGCTTCTCGAGCCGGAAGGCGCCGCGCGGGTCTTCGTAGTGCGCCGGGCCGCGGCGAGCGGGCCGTCCGCTCAACGCCGACGAGGAAGCCTCGACGCTGATGGCGAACGACGGCACCCCGCGACCGCGGTCGTCGACCACGACGCCCTCGATCGCCCCGCCGGCCCTCAGCCGGAGCTCCACGCGCTGTCTCGACGCAACGGTGACGGGGTCGCTCGGCGAGAAGTCTTCCCACTCGGCCACGGCGTCGCACCCGATCGCCGACGAGGGCAGCTCGAACGTGCCGTCGTCGGCGCTCTCGGTCCGGGCCTCGCCGGGCTGGCCCAGGCAGGCGTAGACGCGCGCGTGCGCCGGCGCGCCGTCGGCGTCGCGCACGTCGCCGAAGACCGTCGGCGCCGAGACGAGGCGGACGCGCACCACGACCTCGGTCTGGCCCTCGGCGCGGGTTACGTCGACCTGCGCCGTCGCGTACCCGCGCGCAGCGGCCACGAGCGTGGTGGCCCCTTCGGCCACGGCGTTGATGCGGAACGCGCCGGCGTCGTCGGTCGTCGCGGTTCGAGTGAACCATGGCGCGCCCTCGATGGCGATCGAACCGCCCGCCACGGCGTGGCCGTCGGCGTCGACGACCTGACCGCGAACCGTGCTCGGCGCCAGCACGAGGGTGATCTGCTGGCTCCGCCCCGCCTTGACGGCAAGCTCGGCGCTCGTGACCGTGCCTTCGGGGTCGTGGTCCGCGACGACCCGGACCGCCATGACGGCCAGGTGCGGAAACGAGAAGCCTCCCGCGGCGTCGGTGCTCGCATCGCGCAGGATCGCGCCCGGTCCCGTGCCTTGCGCGGGGGTCACGAGCCGCACCGCTGCTCCGGGCACCGCGTTGCCGTCGGCGTCGAGAATACGACCGCGGATCTCGGGGTTCGCGTCGTCCGCACCCGCGGCGTCGGGGATCGACGCCGCCTGCCCTGATCCCGGCATTCGCAGGTCGGAGAACGCGGAGAGCCCGCGGAGGACCGTGCGGCCGAGCAGCACCGCCAGGCCACCCGCGAGGATCAGCGTCGCGACGACGAGCGCCGCGCTCCGACCCACGTCACGCGGCTTGCCGGACGGGTTCGGGATCACGAGCGCGCACCATTACCGCCCGTGGCCGACCGGGCAAGGCGGTCCCCACGGAGCCGGCAGGTTCAAATTTCCATCCATCCATTCATGCACCCACCAAGGCGCACAGGGCGTACAGTGCGCAGGCCATGGGGTCTCCCTTCCAAACGGGCGGTCGCTTTCCGTTCCTGGTCGTCATCGCGGCGTGCGCGGGAGCGATCGCCGGCTGCGGACAGAAGCAACGTTTCTCCGCAATCCCGACGACGCGCGCGACTGGAGCGCTGCTCCGGCCGCTGCGGGAGACCGGCGCGGTACGAGCGACCGGTTCGTGCTGAAATTCATCCGACCCTAGCTCTCCGCAGATCAGGAATGCCCCATGGTCCGCCACATCCTGCTGTTGCGACCTCGTGCCGGCAGCACGGCGCAAGCCATCGAAGCGTGCCGCGTCGCGTTGACCGGGCTCGTCGGCCGCATTCCCGGTCTCCTCGATTGCCGCTGGGGCCAGAACTTCGCTCCCGCCGAGCGGCGCGACGGCTTCACCCACGGCTTCACCATGGACTTCGTCGATCGCGCGAGCCTCGACGCCTACGGTCCGCACCCCGAGCACAAGCCGGTCGCCGCGCTGGTGCGCGGGACCTTCGAGCGGATCGTCGTCCTGGACTTCGCGCTCTGAGCCTTCCGGGGCCGCATGTCCCAGCCCGATCAGGCAAAGCGGGCGAAAGCGGGCGCCCGCGGGTAGAGTGTCGGGGTTGGCTCGAAACGCCCGCGCCCCAGGCGCGCGAGAAGGAAGTGCCCTTGTCCGAAGAACCGTGCGGAATTTGTGGTGGGGATCGGCGGATCGCGAACTCCTTCGGACTGACGACGACGTGCCCCAGCTGTCACGGCTCCGGGCGCCGGGCCGAGGCGCACGGTTTTCACGACGTGACCAAGACGAAGGAGTCGCACCACCGGCAGTCGAACCGGGCGGCGACCGTCGTGAAGGCGCAGTTTCCGGTGACGCCCGCGGGGATCGCGCTCGCGACCTCGGTTCGCGACAGCACGGTGTGCACGGCTGAGGTCAAGGCCCGGCTGATCCAGGAGATCATGGATCACGAAGACCGCCACGGCCTCATCACGAAGACCTTCGTCAAGAAGGTCCAGCAGCAGATCCGTCCGCGCGCCTAGCCCGCGCACTTGGCGCTCGACCAAGAGAGATTCGCCGCAGAGCCGCATAGGACGGAGGGGTTTTGTGGGCGCTGGGCGCACTGCGAGCAGATCGGATCCGCCGCGCAGGTCGCGAGACTTCGACCCCATCTCTGCTCCGCGGCTAGACTAGTCTCGCTCTCCGCTCCGCCGCGTGACTCAGAGCAGGAACGAGGCTCCGAGCGTGAACGTGGGATACCCGATGCGCAGGGTGATGGTGACCCTGTCGGTGACGTGCGCGCGACCGCCGAAGAAGAACGCGGGGCTGGCGCCCAGCGTGCCGTAGTCGAGCCAGTAGAGCGAGAGACCCGGTTCGACGAAGGCCGACCAGCGGGGCGAGAGCCAGAAGTTCCACTGGAGGACGACCGGGAGGAACATGTAGTTCGAGCGCCCGCCGGTCTGCGTGACCTCGACGCAGACGTTGGTGCCCGCCGGACCCGGCACGAACCGCCTGCAGGCCCCCGCGAGCGGCGCGGCGTCGCCGGAATAGTGCAAGAAATCGGCGCCGACCCCGATGGCGACGGAGTCGTTGATCGAGCCGACGAAGCCGTTGTGGGCGAGCTCGAAGCTGGCTTGCACGCCGGCCCCGAACCCTGACTGCGTGCCCGCCCCGGGCGGATCGGACACGCCGAACGCGAGGTGCGGCTCGAGCTCGACGGAATAGGGAACGTGGTCGCCGGGGCGCTCGATCGTGCTCTGCCCCCACGCGACCGTGCCCACGCCGAGCCACGCCGCGGCCGCGAGCCCGGCGAGCAGGCGCGCCCTGGCATTCGGCCTGGCGCGCGGGGTCGCCGGGGCCGTCAGCATGGGCCGCACGCCAGGGTCCCGTCGGGGCAAGAGATCGGCGCCCCTCCCCCGAGGCAGTGAACCGCGCACGTCGACACGTTGGTGCACGCGACGTGGCACGTCCCGGTGCAGTCGGCCTCGCAGGTCGAGACGCTGGTGCAGCGGATGGTGCTGCCGGAGCCTGCCTGCACCCCGCAGGTCGAGGCGCTCTCGCAGCTGTAATCGCAGTTGTCGCCGCAGATGGCGCCGCACGATGAGACGCTGTGGCACGTGAGGTTGCAATCGCTTCCGCACGACGACGTGCACGTGCTGACGTCGTGGCAGAGCGACGAGCAGCCGTTGCCGCACACGGTGCCGCAAGTATCGCCGACGCTATGGCAGTCCTGCGAGCAGCCGTCGCCCGTGCACCCCAGGAAGCAATCGCTCCCTCCGCTGCACACGCACGCCTCGCCGGGATCGCAGCCCTCGGCCGTCTTGCAATCGGTCGCGGCGAGCGACGCGATCGCAACGAACAGCGCGGCCACGCGCGCCACGGCGCCGCCAGGCGCCGCGCTCCGGGGGCGAGCGGTCCGATCCACGACCCCTAGTCGCTCCACGCGCGCGATCCGGCTCAGCATTCGCCTGCAGCGAAAGGTCCGCGCGATTTCAGGCCTCGAGGTCGCCGACGCGCCCGAACTGGACGGGATCCGGGTCGCCCACCATGCCGCTCAGTCAGGAGGAGAAGGAGATGGGCCGCAGAGCCGCAGAGGGCGCAGAGGACAGAGGGGTTTTGTGCGCGCTGGGCGAACTGCGTGCAGATCGGATCCGCCGCGCAGGTCGCGAGACTTCGACCGCATCTCTGCTCTGCGCCCTCTGCGCCTCTGCGGCCCATCTCGCTCTCGACCGCGAGCCGACCGGGAGAGGGCTAGCGCGGGACGTTGATCTCGCAGCGCCCGTCGCACGGCACGCCGTTGCAGCACTGCGACGCGCTCGTGCAGATTTGCCCGTAGAGCGCGCAGGTCGGCCCCGCGCCTCCACCGCCGTCGGGCGCGCCGCCTCCGCCGCCCCCGCCATCGGGCGCGCCGAGAGCGCCTCCGTCGGGCGAACCGCCGCCGCCCCCGGGAGGCGCGCCGCAGGGCCCGCAGATCCCGTGCGTCGCTCCGGCTCCGAGGACGCACGAGGTGCCCGGGCAGCAGTCGGCGTTGTCGGTGCACTGTCCGCACGCCGCGATGCACGTCGTGCCGGCGCACACGAACGGGGGCGCGCCGCCGTCCACGGCGTTCGGCACGCACGGCGAGCCGCCGCAGCAGTTCGCGCTCGAGGCGCACGCGGCGCCCGCTGCCGCGCACTGAGCCGCCGCGCACCGCGGGACGCCCATGTTGTCCTGCTTGCACGTGTCCATCGTCTCGCAGTTGCCGCTGCAGCAGTCGCACGACGCGTTGCACGACGTCGTTTGCAGCTTGCAAACATCGCCGTCGGGCTTGCAGCCCATCGGGTTGCGGCAGATGCCGACGGTCGCCGACGGCGCGATGTCGCAGGTGACCGGCTTTCCAGACCCGCCGGGGAGGCCCGCGGAGCCGCAGCAGTCGCCGTCGTTCGTGCACAGGTCGCCGACGACGTGGCAGCCGCTCGCGGGCTGACAGACCAGCGCGCCCGTCGGGCCCCACGGGGCGCACGCGCGGCTGCAGCACGGGCCGCCGCACGCCGGCAGGCCGGCCTCGTTGACCGCGAAGCCGCCATCGGGAACGGAGCCGCCGCAGAGCTGGCCGTCGACGACGCCGCAGTTGGCCGGTCCGCTCGGCGGGTTGACGCCGCACGTTCCGAGGGTCGCTCCCACGGCGATCGTGCACGTTCCCGTACAGCAATCCGAGGCCCCCGCGCAGGCGTCTCCTGCTTGCCCGCAGAACGACGAGGCCTGGCACGTCCCGTTCGAGCAGAGCGACGAGCAGCAGTCGCTGCCCGCCGCGCAGGCGTTGCCGAGGGTCTTGCACGTCGCGTTGAGGGACGCGCACGCGCCCGTCACGCAGCTCTGGCTACAGCACTCGCCGTTCGCGGTGCACGCCGTGTGGTCGGAGCCGCACGCGGGATACCGGCACACGTTCCCTGCGCAATCGCCGCTGCAGCAGTCGCCGGCCGTCGTGCACCCCGCGCCGAGCCCGAGGCAGCTCCCGCTGCCGCCGCCGGTGCCTCCGAAGACGCCCGGCGTGAGCGACGCGTCCGGCCCCGCGCCCACGCCCCCATCGCCCGAGCCGGACGCGTCATCGTTCCCGGACGGCCCCGTGTCCGACGCGGCGGTGGCGTCGGGTCCGTGAGCGCCCGCGTCGGGTCCGTTGATCGCGCCGTCCGATCCACATCCGGTCGCCCAGGCCAGGGCCCATGCACCGACGACGGTGATCGTGAAAACTCCGAGCGATCGACGTGTACCGCGAGATGGTTCCATTCTGTTCTCCCTTGCGACCAACCTGTCCCCGTCGCGAGCCCCATGCCCCCCGCGCGCGTGCTGTCCCGCGTGAGCCCTCATCGAATCGGCGGATAGGCGCACGAGCACCCAGCAGCACCCCCAACACCGGCCGAACCGGCGCACGACGCGCCCGTGGTGTCCGTACAGGGGACGCCGGCGCAGCAGTCGCCGTCCGTTGCGCACGCCTGCCCGAAGAGCGAGCACGCGGCAGGCGGCGGCGGGCCCGGAGGCGGCGCCGGCGGCGCGCCGCACACGCCGCTCGTCGAGCCCTGGGGCGCGAAGCACGGCAGGCCCGCGCAGCAGTCGGCGCTGACGGTGCATGCGGCCCGCGCCGGGCTGCACATGACCTGGCACGCGAGCTTGCCGTCGGCGCCCGGAACGCAGTGACTGCCGTTGCAGCAGTCGTCGTCGAACGCGCACGCGCCGCCCGCGTTCGCGCACGCGCCGAGGGCGTGGCACCGGGGGACGCCGAGCTTGTCGAGCTCGCACGCCCCCGAGTTACCGGGCGCGCCGCAGCAATCGTTACGCGCCGACGAGTTCGCGCACGCGTAGTTCTTGTAGTGGCAGACGTTCCCCTCGGGGTTGCACCCGGTAGGGTTCCGGCAGATTCCGACCGCGAAGCCCGGCTGGATCTCGCAGGCCACGTTGCCGTCGCCCGGCACGCCGCTCCCCGCGGCTCCGCAGCAGTCGTCGTCGCGCGTGCAGAGATCGCCGTCGATGTGACAGCCCTGCGCGGGCTGGCAAACCTTCACGCCCGACGTTCCGTAGGGCGCGCAGAGTCGGCTGCAGCAATCGTTGCAGGAGCCGCACACGGTCCCGTCGAACCCTCCGTTGCAGAACGTCGCCCCGGCGGGCGGCGCGCTGCAGGTGCCGAGCGCCTGCCCGGCGGCGAGGGTGCAGACGCCGCCGCAGCAATCGGCGGCCTGCGCGCACACGTCGCCGTCTTGAATGCAGAACGACGACGCGATCGAGCAGACGCCCGACGCGCAGAGTTGCGAACAGCAGTCTCCGTTCTGCGAGCAGGCGTTGCCCGACGTCTTGCACGCCTTGCCGAGCGCCTGGCATGTGCCGTTCGTGCAGGTCCCGCTGCAGCAGTCAGCGCCCGCCGAGCACGCCAGGCCATCCGAAGCGCAGACCTGCCCGGCGCAGCGGCCGCCCGCGCACGACAGCGAGCAGCAGTCGAGCGACGTCGCACACGACGCGCCGGGCGCCTCGCAGTTCACCGGCGAGCCCGCGAGGCAGGTCTCCGAGCGCGGGTCGCAGCGCCCGGAGCAGCAGGCGAGATCGCTGGCGCAGGGCTCCGCGGCCGCGGCGCACGAGGCCGTGCCGCCCACACTCGCATCCAAGCTGAGCGACCCAGAGCCCCCGCCGCCGCACCCACCCCAGACGACCGCTGCGGTCATCACGGCAACGAACGCTGCCAGAGCGAACCTTTGCATCGGCACGGGAGGTAGCAAGCACGGGGCCCGCAGGACGCGGCCGGATCGCGGCGCGATTCCGCGGCGCGGACTGGTCGCTCGACTTACCGCGCGGTCGGGCGAGCGACCGGCCATGCCGACACCGCGAGGCAGCGGTGCGCGCTCAGTGGCAGATCGAACCGGCCGCGACGCAGAGGACGTTGTTGTTCTTCGCGCAGCAGATCTGGCCCGGAGACGTGCACTTGCTCGCGCAGAGGTCGCACTGCCCGCTACATAGCCCTTCGCACGCGATCGCCCCGCAGCAGATGTAAGCGCCCGGGGGAGGATTCGCGCCCGGGCAGCCGCCGGCCGATGCGTCGCCGCCCGCGTCCGCGTTTGGCGCCGCCGCCTCGCTGCCGTCGGGGCCCGCGTCTCGCGACGCGAAGGTGAGCGTAGGGACGTCTCCGCAGGCGCACGCGAGGCCACAGACCAGAGCGAGCCATGGGGGCGAGGGGGCTCTCATCGAAAGGTGCCGACGAAAGCAAGCCCCGCGCCCCCGCGCGCGACGAGCGGCGCTAGCGGCGCGACGAATGGCGTCGCGGGCAGGCGCACGACGCCTGCAGCGGACCCGTGCTTCGCGAGGACCAAGTAGAGGCCGACGCCGATCGCCGCGACGCCGGCGACGCCGCAGGCCACGGCGATCGGCCCCTCGGCCAGCGCGCGCGACCGCGTCGACTCGAGGTCGGTCTCGGTCGCGTCGGCCCCGGGCCGGCACGCGCCGCCGGGACACGCGCGGTTCAGCGCGGCGATGTCTTCCTGGCGAACGACGAGGAGCACCGCCGACGCCGCGACGAGCGCGGCCCCTCCGCCGATCGTCCACCATCCGGCGCGCGCCAGCGACCGGCCTCCGGTCGCCCGGACGGGTTCGGCCGACGGCGATCGCTCCGGCGGGAGGTTCACCGTGAGCGCGATCTGCGCGCCTTCGGCGAGGACGATCTCGGCGTGGAAAGGCGTCGCGCCCGGTGACGTCGCGTTGACCACGTGCCGCCCGGGCGGCAGCGGCACCGACCCGGCGCCCGCCAGGTCGAAGCCCGCGTCGTCGACCCGCACGGAGAGGCCCGCGGCCGCCGGGTCCGGCAGCACCAGCGTCAGCAGGGCGATGTGCCTGCCCAGCGCGTCGAGCCTCTCCGACGCGGCGCGCGACACGTCGGCGCTCTGCGGATCCTGTCCGCCGAGCGCGCGCGCGCGGCGGTACGCGCGGTACGCCGGCGCCGGCTCCCCCAGTCCTTCGAGGCAGCTGGCGATCCGGAACTCGATCGACGCCGTATCGCGGACCTCGCGCACGCGCTCGAACTTGCCGAGGGCGACCTCGAACCGCCCCGCCTGTTCGTCTTGAAGGGCGTCGGTGAAGAGGGCCCGCGCCGCGGCGAGGGCGTCGGAGCTCGCCGCGTCTGGCGGGACTGGCCCTCCCGGCGGCTCGGCGCCCGCGACGGCCGCGACGAGCACGACGCTCGACGCGAACCCCGAGGCGAGCCCCCACGCGACGACGACCGTTCGCCGGAAAGCCGTCCACATGCCCGGACGTGAGCCTACGGTCCGGCGGGGCAGATGCAAACTTGATAGAATTCGTGTCCATGCCCCAGGAACCCGGCCGCAGCGGCACCGAGGCGAACGCCATCGACGCGCCGTCGCTCGCCGGGGTGCCGAGGCTCACCGCCGTCGCCGGGCCCTCCGCGGGGCGCGGCCTGGCCATGACCCACGCCCTCGCGACAGTCGGGCGGCACCCCACGAACGACCTCGTGCTCGACGATCCGCGAGTCAGTGGCGTGCACGTCGAGCTCCGCAGGGCGGGTGATCGCGTGCACGTTCGCGACGCCGGGAGCACCAACGGCACGTGGATCGGCGCCCACCGGATCGTCGAAGCCGAGCTCTCCGTGGGCGCCGAGATCACGGTCGGCAGCTCGCTCCTGCGCCTCGATCTCGACGGCGCAGCGAGCCCGGCCCGGCGCAGCGCGACTCACTCGTTCGGCGACATGGTCGGCGAGTCGCCCGAGATGCTCGAGCTCTTCGCGACGCTCGAGCGCATCGCGCCCAAGGACCTGACGGTGCTGGTCCAGGGCGAGACCGGCACCGGCAAAGAAGAGGTGGCTCGCGCGCTCCACGCCCGCTCGCCGCGATCGCGAGGGCCGTTCATCGTGATCGACGCCACGTCGCTCCCCGAGTCGCTCGCCGAGTCGCTGCTCTTCGGGCACGAGCGCGGCGCGTTCACGGGCGCCGATCAGCGGCGCGCGGGCTTCTTCGAGGCGGGCCAGGGCGGGACGGTGTTCCTCGACGAGGTCGGTGAGCTCCCGGAGGCGATCCAGTCGAAGTTCTTGCGCGTCCTCGAGCGCCGCGAGGTGACCCGCGTAGGCGGCACAGCGCCGGTCAAAATCGACGTGCGCGTCGTCGCCGCGACGCACCGCGATCTCCGCCACGAGATCGAGGCCGGGCGGTTCCGCGAAGATCTCTTCTTCCGGCTCGCCCAGATGCGCGTCGTGCTGCCACCTCTTCGCGATCGCCCCGCCGACGTCGCGGTCCTCTGCGCGAAGATGCTGCGCGAGCTCGCCGGCTCGGGTCCGCCGGTCACCCTCGAGCCCAGCGCCCTCGCGCAGCTCCAGGCGCTGCCGTGGCCCGGGAACGTCCGCGAGCTCCGGAACGTGCTCGTCCGCGCGGCCGCGCTCGCCCCCGGGTCGTCGATCCGCCGGGCCGACATCGCAGGCGAAGGCCTCGGCTTCCGGGGCGCGCGCGAGGAGCGCGCCGCGCTCGATCTCTCCGGCCCGTTCGCCGTCGCCAAGGAGCGCGCGGTCGACCGCTTCGAGTCGGCCTACCTCGCCGCGCTCATGCGGCGCTGCGGGGGGAACCTCTCGCTCGCCGCGCGCGAGGCCGACGTCGCGCGCAACCACCTGCGCGACCTCCTGAAGAAGCGCGGCCTCTACGGGGCTTCGTGGCTCGATCCGAAGGACGACCGCGAATGACCGCGCGTCTCCCGGCTTCCGCGCCCGCCGTGCTCGCGCCGGGGGTGACGGTGGGAGGCAAGTACCGGCTCCTGCGCCGCCTCGGCGCCGGCGGCATGGGCGAGGTGTGGGTCGCCGAGAACCGCGACACGGGCGCGGAGCTCGCCGTCAAGATGGTGCGCGGGCCCGCGAACGGCGACGACTCCGCCGCCCGGTTCCGGCGCGAGGCCCGGCTCGGCGCGAAGCTCGCGCACCGCGGCGTCGTCCGCGTCTTCGACCTCGTCGAGGAGACCCGCGGGACGCTCGTGCTCGTGATGGAACTCCTGCGCGGCGAGACGCTGGAGAGCGCGATGCGCCGCCGGGGTCCGCTCCCCACCCGCGAAGCGATCGCGATCACGGACGCCGTCCTCGCGGCGCTCGCGCACGCGCACGACGCCGGCGTCATCCACCGCGACGTCACCCCGGCGAACGTCTTTCTGGCGATCGATCCCGACGGCCACGTCACGCCGAAGCTCCTCGACTTCGGGCTCGCCAAGGTGCCCGCGGCCGGGGACGGGTCGGCGCTCCACACGCTCGACGGGCGCGCCCTCGGGACGCCGCGGTACATGGCCCCCGAGCGCATTCGCGAGCGAGACGCCATTGACGGGCGCAGCGATCTCTTCAGCGTCGGCGTGATCCTCTACGAGCTCTTGACCGGCACGTGCCCCTTCGCGGCGAGCTCCCCGGCGGCTTCGCTGGCCGCCGTGCTCGAGGCGGTCGTCGATCCCGATCCGCGCATCGAGCCGCGCGTGTGGCTCGAGGTTCGACGCGCGCTGTCGAAGCGCCCCTACGAGAGGCAGGCGTCCGCGCTCGCGATGGCGAGCGGGTTGCTGGCGGCCTGCGGCGAGACCGAGGTGTCCCTCGGCGAGGTGCTGCGGAACCTCCCCGTCTGTCGCGATCTGCCCGACAGCGAGGCGAGCCCCGGGCAGGTGACCCGAGCCCTCGGCGGGCACTCGATCGGCGCCAGCGCGAGCCCGGGCCCTCCGCGGCGGCGAGCGGTCTTCGCGCTGCTCGGGGTGCTCGCGGTCCTCGCCGGCGTCGCGACGATCGGCGCGTCGCTCCGCGGGCGCGCCGCCGTGACGGCGCCCGTCGCGCACTCCGCCGGAGACCTCGCCGCGAGGCCGCCGGAGCCGGCGAGCGAGGAGCTGCCGTCGGGCGCGCCGTTGCCTTCGAGGCTGGCGGCGCCCGGACTCAGTCCCGCCGCGTCGACGTCGGCGTCGGCTCCCGCGCCCTCACCCGCTGCCCGGACGCCGGCGCGTCCGGCGCGGCCCGTCCGGCCGAAGCCGGTCGCGATCACGCCCGGGTTCTAGCGGAAACGCCGTTCACTTGGGAGGACGAGACTGGCCGCAGAGAGCGCAGAGAGCGCAGAGCAGAGAGGGGTGGGACGCTCTGGGCGCGTTGCGAAGCCCGGTCGCACAAAGCCGAGGCTCTCCGCCTCACAGGGGGAAGGCTCTCCCTCGGAGGGAGAGAGCCGTCCGTCGACGGAGGGGCGTTCTCCCTCGGAGGGAGAAGGCCGTCCGTCGACGGAGGGGCGTTCTCCCTCGGAGGGAGAAGGCCGTCCGTCGACGGAGGGGCGTTCTCCGTCGGAGGGAGAAGGCCGTCCGTCGACGAACGAATGTTCTCCCTCGGAGGGAGAGAGCCTTCCATCGACGGACGGACGCTCTCCGTTTGTGCGACCGGGCTCTCCTCCCGATGAGGGGCATTGGCCTGTCGGCGGGTTGCAGCTTGCGACTCATCCTCCCCATCCGTCCAGGTCGCCCCCTCGATCGACCGTTTCCGTTCCCCTGACTCGAAAAAACCAGGTCACGGTTTCGGAGGTCATCCGCCTTTGTCTTCATGAGGCCCGCACTTCGCGTCGTACCGATGCAGCCGCCGTCGTTCTCGCCCGACCATGCGTGTTCATCGTCTACGTGGGGTACCCCAGGGACTACCGGGTCGGGGCGCCGAATCCGTACCCGGAGACGGCGGACCGGGGAGACCCCCGAGGAGCGCGCCATCGCGCTCCGTGCGATCGCGGCGCACGCGTGCGACGCGGGCCAGTGGGAGTCGTGCCTCCGCAGGCTCGATCGGGCGCGCGCGCTCGATCCGGACGGCGATCGGGATCCCAGGGTGCAAGAGCTCCGCGCCCGCGCGGACAACGGCCTGCTGCCGGCGCTGACGCCGTCGACGGGTGGGCCGGGCCACGAGCCGTGATCGCGCGACGCGCGGCATAGAGGCGTCGAGCCCGCTCCGGCGGTATCGCCCTTGCAGTGGAGCGCACGGCGGAGCTCACTCATGCGCATCCCGTCCGTCCAGTCCGTCGTCTCGTTGCTGAAAGAGACGGTCAGCGAGTGGGTCGACGACCGCGCGATGAGCCTCGCGGCATCGCTTGCGTTCTACACGGTGCTTTCGCTGGCTCCGTTGCTCATCCTGGCCGTGTCGGTCGCGGGCCTCTTCTTCGGCGAGGCCGCGGCGCGTGGCGAAATCACGCAGCAGCTCCGGGACATGCTCGGCCCAGAGGGCGGCGCCGCCGTCGAGAGCATCCTGGCGCACACGAAGGAGCCCCACGCCAACGTCCTCGGGACCCTGATCGGTCTCGTCGTGCTCCTCTTCGGGGCGTCGGGGGTCTTCGGCGAGCTTCAAGACTCGATGAACGCGATCTGGGAGGTGAAGCCCAGGCCGGGCGGGGGCGTGAAGGGCATCCTCAAGGCGCGCTTCTTCTCGTTCGCGATGGTCCTCGGCGTGGCGTTCTTGCTCCTCGTGTCGTTTCTCTTGAGCGCCGCCATCAACATCGTCGGCAAGTTCGTGGGCGACGGCCTGCCCGGCGGCGTCGCGCTGTGGACGGTCGTCAACATCGTCATCTCGTTCGGGATCATCACGCTGCTCTTCGCGCTCATTTACAAGGTCGTGCCCGACGTGAAGATCGCCTGGCGCGACGTGTGGTACGGCGCGGCCGTGACGGCGCTCCTCTTCACGATCGGCAAAGCGCTCATTGGCCTCTATCTCGGCAAGGCCGGCGTCGGCTCGCCGTATGGCGCGGCGGGGTCGCTCGTCGTGCTGGTCGTCTGGGTCTACTACTCGGCGCAGAGCTTGTTCCTCGGCGCCGAGTTCACGCAGGTCTACGCCCGGAGCTTCGGAACGCGCATCGAACCCAACGAGCACGCCGTCTCGACGCGCCGGTCCGCGGCGCCCGCCGAGCCGACCGCGGCCGCTCCTGCGCGTGTCTCGCCGTCGGCGCGGTAGGTCACCCCCATAGTCGCGGCGACGTGAGAGACGCGCGGACTATCCGTTGCGCCACCGGCCCGGGACGAGGGTCGCTGCAAATCGTTCGGGCGCACGGACGCCTTGCGCCCTCATCGCTTCCTCGGCTCGGGCGACGAGCGTCGCGCCTTCATCGCCGCCCAGCGTTCGTGAACGCGAAGCCGATCGCGGCGGAGAAGACCGAATCGACCCGCGCCCGGTCGAGGCGCGCAATGGCATCTGGCGCGCGCGATTCGAACCGGAACCCGGCGCGGGATCGCAGGGCCAATCGCACCCGGTAGACGATGAGCCAGTACACGGCGTTCAGCACCGAACCCGGAGCCGAGAGGCCTACGGCACCAAGGACCCGGTGGAGCACCGCGGTGCCCTCGACGATGCGACCGCTCGCCAGGAGCTCGATGGAGGCGGCCCGTTCCAGCTCGGCGCGCTGGAGCGGCGGCGCCCCGGCCGCTGCTTCGACGTAGGCGCGCGCGGCCTCGTCACCGAGCCCGGCCCATTCGAAGACGGTGGCGAGCCGCGTCCGCAGACGCCGCACCTCTTCAGGCGAGGCCTGCGTGTTGTCGATCGCCATCCGCAGCAGGCGCGCGGCGTGGTCGAAGGCCAGTTTGGCGATCGCCTCTTCAGCCGCCCGTTCGGCGTAGTGCGCGGCGCGCGCTCGGTCGCCCGCGGAGAAGAGGTGTCCTGCGACCGCCTCCGCGTCCACCTCCGTCTCGGCCTCGAGCGCGAGCGCGAGCTGCGCGTGATTCGCGCGCAATTTGCCCGCGGACAGCTGCGCCACGATCGTCTCGTTCACCGTGGCTTCGTACGCCGCCCCTCGATGAGCGCGGCCGCCGACACCGCGGCGAGGACGGTCAGTCCCGCGCACGCGAGCATGAGCGCGCGAAACCCCGCCACGTAGGCCTCGCCGAACGCGCCGCGCAGCGACTCGCGAAGGGCCGGCGCGGCGTCGGGAGGAGGCGTGGCGTCGGCGAGGCGACCGCGCTGCGCGTCGACCTCGTGCGCGATCGCGTCGGGCAGGTGGAGCGACGCGAGCCGCGCGTCGAGCACGGCGTCGAATCGGGTCACGAGCAGCACGCCCAGCCCCGCGATCGCGACCAGGCCGGCGGCGCGCGCCACGGCGTTGTTGATCCCCGAGGCGATCCCCGCGTGACGCCGCTCGACCGAACCCATGACCGCCGCGGTCACGGGGGCCACCGTGAACCCCAGACCGACCCCGAGCACGATCATGGCCGGGAAGAACGTGGCCCAGTACGAGCCGCCAATCGCAGGGACGGCGAACAGACCGAACCCCACGGCACACAGGACGGGCCCGATGACGAGCAAAGCGCGGACGCCGATTCGCGCGGCCAACGCGCCCGCCCAGCGGCTCATCAGGGACACGAGCAGCACGAGCGGCAGGAGCGCGGCCCCCGCGCACGCAGGCGAATAGCCCTGGAGCTGGATCAGATTGAACGGGAGGAAGAAGAACGCCGCGCCGAGCGCTCCGTAGACGAGCAGGGTCAGCAGGTTGGCGCCGGTGAAGGTCCGGATGCGAAAGAGAGAGAGCGGCACCATCGGCGAAGCCGCTCGCGCCTCGACGACCCCGAAGGCGGCGAGCGCGGCGAAGCCGGCGACGAGGAGGCCCACGACAGGGGCGGTGGCGAGGTGGCCGGCTCCCTGCGCCTCGACGAGGGCGTACACGATGAGCCCCAGCGCCACGGTGACCAGTGCCGCGCCCGACGCGTCGAGTCGCCCTCGCGCTTCCTCGTCGCGCGTCTCGGCCACGTGAACCCCGGCGAGAACGACGATGACAGCGGCGACGGGCGCGTTCACGAGGAAGAGCCAACGCCACGAGCCGTGCGACACGACCCAGCCGCCCGCGACCGGCCCGGCCGCCCCGACGACCGAGCCGAGCGCGGACCACGTGCCGATGGCCGCGCCGCGCTCGGCGTCGTCGGGATAGGCGGCGCTGATGAGCGACAGGCTCCCGGGCACGAGCATCGCCGCGCCCGCGCCCTGGACGGCCCGCGCCGCGATGAGGACGAGCGCTCCCGGCGCCATCGCGCACGCGACCGACGCGATCGCGAAGACGACGGCGCCCGCAACGAAGACCCGCCTGCGCCCGAGGCGATCGCCGAGCGCGCCTCCCACGAGCACGAGCGACGCGAGGAGAAGCATGTAAGCCTCGACGACCCACTGGGCGCTGCCCGCGCCCATGCCGAGCTCACGCTGCATGACGGGGAGCGCGACGTTGACGAACGAGCCGTCGAGGAAGGCCAGGCTCGAGCCGAGGACCGCGACCGCGAGCGTCCATCGCGGGCTTCGCCGCGACCCCCGGCCGGCGCGGCTGACGCACGCCGGGATCACGGGCTCGAGCATGGACCCCCAGCCTAGCGGGCCTCGCCCGCAGCCGCCCTCGGTGCCCCTCGGGCTTGCGTGATCGGGTGGGCCTCTCTCCTCGGCTTCGCGTCGAAGGTGTCGCCCTTGCCCTCGATGGCGCGGCTGGCGATCCCCCCGACGACGCCGGCCGCCGCCCCTTTTGCCCGCGACCGTGGTGCTTTATTACGGAGCACGGAGCTTCGCCGTAATGACATCGCCGCGAATCGTCGAGGAAAGGGGCCCGCCATGGCAGACGTCACAACGAGCCAGGCAGTCGTCGACGGGGTTCGATCGCTGGTGCGCTTGCCCGACTATCGCTGGCGCAAGTACGCGCGCATGGTCTCGAGAAACCGAAGGCGGCTCTCATGTCAGCTGAGCGATTCGACACGATCATCGTGGGGGCGCGGTGCGCGGGGGCCTCCCTCGCCGTCCACCTGGCCCGGGCGGGGCAGAGCGTGCTCCTCCTCGATGCCGCGAGGCTGCCGAGCGACCAGCCGATGTCCACCCACTTCATCTCGCCCCTGGGCGTCTCCTGGCTCGACGAGCTCGGGGTCGGCGCGGAGGTGCGGAGCATGTCTCCGCCGAGCAAGGTCCTGCGGCTGGATCTCCTCGGAACGGCGCTCGACGTTCCGTTCGCGCGCGACCGGGCCGGCCATTGCCTGCGCCGGCTGCACCTCGATCGGCTCCTTCAAGAGGCGGCGGTCGGCGCGGGCGCATCGCTCCGAGATCGGACGAAGGTCGTGGGCGTCATCCGCGAGAATGGGCGCGTCGTCGGCGTCGAGGGCGGCGAGGGTGAGCGCGCGCACACGACGTACCGAGCCAACCTCGTCGTGGGCGCAGACGGGCGCCACTCGACCGTCGCCCAGCTCGTCGGGGCCAAGGAATACCTCGGATACGACAATCCCCGCTTCGGGTACTGGGCATACTGGCGCGCCAAGCCGGCGTGGAAGACGGATCCCGAGCTCGCGCCGTTCGACGCGTACATCGGCTTTTTCCCCGACCACGTGATTCGCTTCGTCTTTCAGACCGACAGCGACCTGCTCTGCATCGGCGCGATGCCGCTCATGGCCGACCTGCCGTCGTGGAAGGGCCGCCACGAAGAGAAATACCTCGAGGCGCTGCGCGCCGCCCCGGTGACGGCCAAGCTGACCGACGGCCATCGATTCGAAGGCAAGCTGCTCGGCTTGCTCGCCGCGCGCTACGGCTTCCACGAGGCCGTCGGTCCGGGCTTCGCGCTCGTTGGCGACGCGGGCCTTCACAAGGACCCGACCCCCGGCTTCGGCATCACCGATGCGCTGCGCGACGCGCGCAACCTGGCGCGCGCCATCGTGGCGGGGGGCGAGTTGGCGATGCAACGCTACTGGCGACAGCGGGACGTCGATTCGATCGATCTGTTCCACTTCGCCCGAGACCTCGCGGATCCGGGCTACGTGAGCCCCCTCAACCGCCTGGTCTACGAGAGAGCCCGGAAGTCGCCGGCCGTCCTGGCGCGTCTCTCGGCGCAGGCCGACCGCGAGATCTCGCCCTACGAGGTCGTGCCGAGGGGCACCGTCATGCGCTGGGTGCTCGGGGCGGCGCTCCGCGGAAGACTCTCGGTGGTGCCGAGCCTGTTCGCAACGGGCAGACGCAACGCTCGGGTCGAACGCGCACGCCAGAAGCGGCGGGCACTGGTCCCCTGAGCAAACCGCCCCCGGCGGGCCGCGGGCGTGCCTTCGCATCCTGGGAGTTCCTGACTACGATCGACTCCGTGGCCCGCTCCTCCCTGGCTCCAGACTTCCTGGCCGGCGCCCTGGCCGGCATGACCGGATCGCGATGACCGGCCAGCGGACCGCTCGCGAGTGCTCGGTGTCGATCCGACTCCTCTGGCTCTACGCCCGCGTGGGGTCTGCCGATCCCGAGCTCCTCGTCACGTTCGCGAGCCTCGGTATCGGCCCGCGCGAGTTCACCGATCCCGACACGCGTATTCCTCATCGAGCGGCGATGGCGCTCCTCCAGGCCCAGGTCGAGCGAACGGGTGACAGGTCGCTCGGACTGCGCGCGGGTTCGAGCTTCGAACACGGCGATTTCGACGTGCTCGAGTCCGCGGCTCGAAGCTGCGCGAACCTGCGGGAAGCCATCCGTTGCATCAGCCGGTACGCCTGCCTGCTCAACGACGCGTGCGAGATCACTCTGAGCGAAGAAGGCGACCGCTCCGTCTGGACCTTCCGTTGACCGACGGCGTGGCGCCCCTCGCACCCGGCAACGACTTCGCGCTGGCGTGCGCCATCACGTTCGCTCGCATGTACGCCGATCTTCCCGAGGGACCGCTCGAAGTGCACGTCATGCACGATGCTCGACGCAAATTGAGAGTAGACGCCGAACCCGAGCTCGAGGAGCGCCGTCCCCGCCGACTTGCTGGGTGATCGCGCGGCGGCGATGCGCAGCAAGAGACGCATGTAGTCTTGCACTGGATAGAGCGAGAAGGGCACGTAACGGGTCTGCTGGGTGGCGGACTTCACGAGCCTTGGAGCCAGGCGCAGCGCCTCGCTCAAGAACATGCCTCTTATTTTCGCGTCCGCGGCGAATAACTCGCCGCGACGGCGAGCCAGAACTAGCGCATTCTTCGCAGCGGCGGGGCGCTCCCATGAAGACGCAAACCGCACACGGGAGTCGCCTCCGCTCCCCTGTGAGATGGCCCTGTGAGATGGCTGTGAGATGGTCTGCCACCCGCGACTCTGGCCGTTTCCTCTATCGAGACGAGATGAGGGGCATCGTGGTCTTGCGGCACGCGCCCTCGTCGCCGAGCGAGCAGGCTTTCGAATAGAACTCCGTCGAACCGACGAAGTCGCCATCGTTCGCGTGGTGCTCCGCGAGAGCGACGCACGCGGCCATTTCTTCGCCGTCGCACGCCACCTTGAACAGCCGGGCCGCGAGGGCCGGGTCCCGCGACGTGCCCTCGCCGTCGTCGTGCAGGCGCGCGAGGTACAGGCACGCTCGCGGATCGTCGTGATCGCAGGCGGGCCCGAGGACCCGCGCTGCGAAGAGCGGATCGCGCGGCCAGCCGATGCCCTCGACCCGGGCCGCCGCGAGGTTGGTGCATCCGCGCACGTTGCCGCCGCGGCACGCGCGGGCGTAGAGAGTGACGGCCCGCTTCGGATTGACCGGGACGCCGACGCCCACCTCGTTCATGACGCCGAGCGCGCTGCAGGCGTCGAGGCCGCCGATCCGGCACTCCTCATCGAACGCGAGCCGCGCGGTCTCCGCGGTATAGGCGTCGGGCTTCCGGCGAAGATCGCGTTCGACGCAGAACTGCTGATTGTAGTCCGGGCCCTTCGCGAAGGACGACTCGATACAACCCGTGAGAGAGACGGCGAGCCAGGACGACGCGAGAAGCGCGGCGCACCGGATCGGTGAAAAACGCATGGGACGCATGACACACACCTCAAGGACGACGGCGTCTCCCACCTCTCCACGCGAAGGCCGTGGCCCGAGGGGGCAGACACGCGCACGCCCCGGCGTGAAGCCGGCAGCGGGTCGTCCACGAAGATCGCGCCGCGATGGCGGCGGCGATCGAGTTTTCGGCGGCCCTTCAAACCGTAGACCGGAGGAAGTTCCGGGCCTTAGGTCAATGGCTTTGCGCCCGCGCCTTTCGTACGCGGTTGCCCTGGTCGATATTGGAGTTGCGATGTTGCTTGGTTCGGCGCGAACGGCGCCGATGCTTCACGGGAAGGCCCGCGAAGGCGCCACAGTGGCCTGAGTCGCCCGCGTGACGCGGCTGAGGGGGAGCAGCCGGGAACATGGCGTGTGTCTTGGTCTCTGCGGCGCCTTCGCGGTCTGGGACCGGAAAGCGTTCCTGCTTCGTTTTGCTTCGTTCTGATCCGCTCCATCTCTGAGAACGGCCGAACGGGCGAAAGCTGGAGCCGAAAGCATCGCGATGGCAGGTCGCGTCCCAAGCGACCTACATCGGCGCCCTACGGCGCGTGGTTTCGAGACTGACGGGTGGGCGCAACAGGGATTGAACCTGTGACTTCGTCCGTGTGAAGGACGCACTCTACCGCTGAGTTATGCGCCCGGCTCCTCCGGGAGCCCCTCAAGTACTCCACTCGCCGCCCTCGGGCAAGAGGTCGTCGCGGTACGGCAACGAACCGACAGCGGCACCGTCGCGACCCCGTCCTGGCGCCGCCCGACGAAGCGTGACTTCCCAGGACGCGGACGGCTGCGCCGCCGCTAGAGCACCGCGTGCCGGATCCTCGCCCAGAGCGCTTCGCGCCCGTCGCCCGTCACGGCGCTGAACCCTACGACCGCCGCCCCCGCCTGCCTCTTCACGGCCTCGATCGCCGGCCGGCGGGCGTTGGCGCTCAGCTTGTCGATCTTCGTGGCGACGAAGATCAGCTCCAGCGGCTTTGCGGAGCTCACCCTTCGGCGCTGCTCCAGGAACTCGACGAGCTGCTGCTCCTCGTCCTCGGGCCCTCGACGCACGTCGACCAGGATGGCGACCGCGCGCAAGCTCGCGCGCGTCTGCAAGTAGCCTTCGATCATGCCCCGCCACTCCCCGCGCTCGTCTTTCGATCGCTTCGCCCATCCGTAGCCAGGCAGGTCGACGAAGTGGAGCTGCAGGCCGTCGGCGCACTTCACGGCGAACACGTTGAGCTGCCGTGTGCACCCGGGCGTGCGGCTCGTGCGCACGAGCGAGTGCCTCTGCATCATCGCGTTGAGCAGGCTCGACTTGCCCACGTTCGAGCGCCCCGCGAACGCGACCTCGATGTGGGCAGGCGGTGGCAATCCGCCCGCGTTCACCGCGCCCGCGACGAAGTCGGCGGCGACGACGCGGTTCTCGTCGCGCGCGTCGTCGCGCTTGCCGCCGCCCACGGCCTCGTTCGCGCCTTGACCTGGCTTGTGCGGCCGCATCGGCGTGGCGGGACTCTTCGCGGCTTTGCTCTCGGTCTTCATGGCGCACCTCGTCTTCGCCCCAGGCGGCGACGGACCGTCCCGAGGATTTCCCCGAGCTCGGGCGACTTCATAGCCCACGATGCAGCCGCATACGCGGTCGTGAACGCGACGAACGCCGCGAGGCCCGGGAGCGCGCGACTCACGGCTCCGACGGGGGCCGACGGCAACAGAGCGTTGGCCGTGCCCCACCCCACCCCGGCGGCCACGACCGAAGCTGCGACCGTGCGGGCGGCGGAGCGGACGAGCGTGCTCGCCTCGATGGTGCCCATGCGCCAGCGAAGCGCGACCAGCAGGAGGACCATCTGCACTGCGCTCGATCCTGCCACGGCGATGCTGATCCCGACGTGCCCCATCGGGCCCTTGAGCGTGACGGCGAGCGCGATGAACGCCATGAGGTCGATGGCGCTCACGACGGCGGGCGTGCGTGTGTCGCCGAGCGCGTAGAACGCGGGCACGATCTGCCGCACCGCGGCCACCGTCCAGATCGCGCCGCCCTGCCAGAAGAGGGCCCTGGCCGTCTCGTGGACCGCGACGGCGTCGAAGGCGCCACGCTGGAAGATCGCGACGACGAGCGGCTCGCCGATCGACACGAGCGCCACGCTCGCCGGGAGGGCCACGAACATCGCGAGGCACATGCCGTGGGCCCACGTCTTCGAGAGCTCGGCGCGATCGCCGCGGGCCGCGAGCAGCGAGAGCGATGGGAGGGCGGCGGTCGACAGCGCCATCACGAAGATACCCTGCGGGAAATCGCAGAGGCGCATGGCCCACGAGAAGTAGCTCTGCGCCCCGGACCCGAGGTCCGACAGAAAGCGCCTCGAGAGCACGAGATCCACGTAGTAGACCCCGACCCCCAGGGTGAGCGGCGCGAGCCGCCGAAAGACACGACGGACGTCGTCGTCGAGCGCGAGCTTCGGCGCGCCCGCGAAGCCGATGGCGCGGAGCGCCGGCCACTGCGCCGCGACCTGCAGGACGCCTCCGCCGAGCGCGCCGATCGCGAGCGCGAGCACCGGGTCGTACCCTCGTGCGACGAGAACCGCAGGCAGCGTGAACGTCGCCGCGAGCAGCGCCACGTTCAGGAGACCCGGCGCGAACGCGGCGACCGCGAAGCACCGCTTGGCGTTGAGCGCGGCCATTCCGAGCGCCGCGGTGCCCACGAAGAAGATGTACGGAAAGACGACGCGCGTGAGGCGCGTGGTCCGTTCGAGCTGCCCGGGCCGCGCGCTGTAGCCCCCGGCGAAGAGCTGGGTGAGGGGGCCCGCGTACGCGACCCCGAGGACCGTGACCACGGCAAGAGCGAGGAGCGACACGCCCCGGATGCGCGCGAAGAACCGCCGGCCAGCGTCGTCTCCCTCCTTCGCGAGCTTCTCGGAGAGCACGGGCACGACCGCGCTCGAAACGGCCCCTTCACCGAGGAGCTGTCGAAGCGCATTCGGGATCGTGAACGCGACCCACCACGCGTCGGTGGCGTCGCGATCGAAGACGGCCGCGAGCGCCATGTCGCGAAGGAGCCCGAGCACCCGCGACGCGAGCGTCCCCGCGCCGACCACGCCCGCCCGGGCAACCAGCCGGCTGCGTTCGCGCTCGCCATCGCCGCGCGCGGCGGCCGCCTCTTGCGTCGCCGTCGCCATGCCCTATCCGCGTGGGATCGGCTCGCGCCCGGTCGCGTTCTGCGCGGAGTTCTCGGCGGCGGCGTGGCACTCTGCGCAGTGGCATAGGCGGCGCAAGAACGGGAACGAGTAGATGCCCGTGTTGTGCCCGTCGAACCACTTGATCGCCAGGGCGTAGCCGCCAACCGTCTCGAAGTCTTCGATCTCCTGCAGGTCGTCGCTGGTCTCGATGAACCGGATCTCCCCCGAATGGCCCTGGCAACCGGCGCACGGGCAGTAGCCGCGCAGGACCCCGTGCGGATAGATGGACTTGTGCCCGTCGGCCCAGTCGATCGCGGTCGTTCGGGTGCCGCGCGGCGAGCGGATCGCCAGGGGTTTATAGCGAGGATCTTGGCTGCTCACGAGGTTCTCACCCTGCTCACCCTGCACCCTGCTCACCCAGCGTCTCCATCTTTAGCGCTCGAACCCGGCGTGCGCCGCCATCGCACGGTCGACGAGCCCGAGGAGGGCCTCGGCGCTCGCGTCCGTCACGGCCGCCGCGTCGGCGGTGCTGGGGGTCGCGCGCCGCGAGAGGCTACGTGCGGCTTCGCGCGCCGCGGGCAAGAGAACGCTCGCCGCTCCCCCGCACGCCCGGCACACGAGGCCCCCGCGGGCGGGATCGACGCAGGCGGAGCGCCCTTCCGGGCACGGACGGCCGCACACGGCGCACTGTTCGAGTTCGAGCCCGTACCCGACGGCTGCCAGCATCGCGAGGCCCGCGCGCGCCAGCTCGCGTCGCGGTGGGACCGAGCCTGCCGGAACCGCGTCGAGCGCGTCGAGGAGCTCGATGAGCACGCTCCAGCCGAGCGGTTCCGGCGTCCGCGGCGGAAAGAGGTGCCGCGCCCAGCGAAGCGCCGTGCCGGCCGCGTCGAGCGACTCGAGGTTGGAGACCACGCCCGTGCGCAGCTGGACGATGCGCGACTCCTTGAGGGTCGTGAGCTCGGCGCCCTTGTCGTCGAGGAGGACGGCGATCGTGTGCACGGGCTCAAGCGCCCCGCCGACCCGCCGCGAACCCTTGCGCGCGCCCCGGACGACGGCCGCCACCTTGCCCGCATCTTCGGTCACGAGCGTCGCGATGACGTCGCTCTCGCCGAACTCGACGGTGCGGACGACGAGCGCCCGGGTCTCCAGCAGACTCACCCCGTGGTCATATAGCGCGCGGCGTGCTTGCTCGCCTGCGAGAGCTCGGCCGGCATGTCGCGACCGCGCGGCTTGAGGACGATCGACAGCGCCAGCGACAACAGGATGAGCAGGAGCACGAACGCGATCGCGACCCCGAACCGGCGACCCCCCTGCCCCTCGCGGGCGGCTTGGAGGGGCGTCTGCATCGGGAGCGGCGTGACGTAGGCGATACGGCGGCTCGAGGTGTAGCGAGCGACGACCTCGGCCGGGAGCACTCGGACGGCCTGGGCGTAGGCCGCCAGGAACCCGCGAACGAACACCTCGCCGGGCAGCTCGTCGAACCGGTCGGCCTCGATGGCCTCGAGGGAGGCGGCCGGGATCCGGGTGACGCGCGCCAGCTCGGCGACGCTCATCCCGCGGCGCTCGCGCTGCACCTTGAGGTACATGCCGAGCGGCTCGCTGACGGGATCCATCACGAGGTTCACGTCGGATACGTCGGCGGCGGGGGTGCGGGGCCGACCCGACCGAGACGAGCTCGGCGCACGACGGCCGTCGCTCGAGAGGCTGGAAGGGTTGCGGATCATGGGGTCCTCGCCAGCGCCTGGACGCAGAGCTTTCCAGCCTGCGTATCGGCCGAAATCTCGCGACATTTCTCGAAGTCGGCGTGCGATTCGGCGGTCTTGCCGAGGCGGACGCGCACCTCGGCGCGGGCCTGCCAGGCGTCTTGGAGCGCTTTGCAGTCGGCCGAATCCACGGCGAGCGCGTTCGTGAGCGACTGCTCGGCCGCCACGAGATCCCCCTTTTTCTCGTAGGCGACGCCGAGTCGGTAGTGACCGACGCAGAAGCGCGGTTCGGTAATCGAGTTCTTCAACGATTCAATCCCTTGGTCGGTTTGCCCGGCCAGAACCTGTGCCCAGCCAAGGTTGCCCCAGGCGAGGTAGCTCGACTCGAACGCGGGGTCCTTGGTGAGCGGCGCGAGGATGGCGATGGCTTCGGGGTATCGCTTCTCGAGGATGAGGATCTGTCCGAGCGTATTCTTGGCCTCACGAAAATTCGGGTCCACGGTCAGGGCGCGACGGGCGTAGCTCTCGGCGTCGCCCAGGCGGCAATCGGGGTCTCGAAGGTCAAGCTTGCCGGAGCAGAAGAAGAGGTGAATGGCGGAAGCGAAGTAGAGCGCCTTGGAGTTCTGATCGTCGAGTTCGACGGCCTTGCGGCAGTGGTCGAGCGCCAGGCGGGGTTGGTTCTTGAAGAAGTAGTCTCGGGCGACGTCGTACTCCGATTCACTTTGGCGTTCGGGGTCCACCCCCGGGGTGTTGGCTCCTCGCCCACTGCACGCAGAAGTCGTTGTGACGAGCGCGCAAAGTGAGAGCAGGCCAACGCCCAAGGTTACACGGATACCTGAGAAAAGTTGCGAAAACGCCACACGCTTTGAAGGAAACGGGCTTACCCCACCATCGCCCGTCCCGTCAACGGCGAGCCCCCGCCTTCCCCGTGGGTCAGGGCGTTTCGGGGCCGGCGAGGTCGTCTTTGGTGTTGAGGAGCGTGTAAAGGCGGCGCAAAACCTCGACATCGGGGATCTCGATACGCTCGCCCGTGATGCGCACGTATTGCCGGTCTCGAAGGCGCTGCACCGTCCGCTTCACGGCCTCGACGTCGAGCCCGACGCGGGCCGAGAGCTCCACGGGCGAAATCGTGACCTCGGCGTGGCCGGTGGCGCGCCCGGCCAACTTGAGGAGGCTGCTCGTCACGCGCGACTGCACCCCGCGGAGCATCATGGTCTCGATCTGGTCTTCGGCGTCGCGCATCCGCCGGACCAGCTGGTCGATGACCCGGGTCGCGACCGTCGGGTGCTTCTCGAGCAGGCCTCGAAAGGTGACGCGATCGAGCGCGAGGACCACCCCGTCGGTCAGGCCGACGGCCGTCGACCCGTAGGTGGTGCCGTCGATCAACGCGGCCTCGCCGAAGAGGTCCCCTTCTTTGAGGATGGCCAGGCTGCGGTCCGTCATGGCGATGCGCTTCAGGAGGCGCACGCGCCCGTCGTGAACGAGGAACGCCTCGGCGGCAGGTGCACCCTCTTGAAAAATGGTCGCGCCGGCCGCGAATCGCCGGCCGTAGCGGCCGAGGAGCCGTGCGCTCTCCTGGGGTCCGATCGCCTCGGGGGGGCGCGGTTCGGTCACCGTCGCCTCATCGCCGCCTCGTCGCCCCGACTGGCGTCGTCCATCGCCAGCCACGATACCACCAGTTGGCCGGATCGCCTCCGGCGCGCGATACTCGCGGCGTCATGGGTCGATCGGCCACGCTGTCGCGCAAAACAAAAGAAACGAGCATCGAGGTCACGCTCGACCTTGACGGAACGGGCCGCGCGCAGATCGACACGCCGCTCCCGTTCCTGACGCACATGGTCGAACAGATCGCGCGTCACGGCCTCATCGACCTGACCGTGAAGGCCACCGGCGACGTGGAGATCGACGGCCACCACACCACCGA
>OCTA010000631.1_pt1 | contig 32163 bp, 20 predicted proteins | sample 1538991 | NCBI WGS metagenome assembly OCTA01 (sample SAMEA3539302, study PRJEB22396) | soil metagenome | biome: tundra; feature: field; material: soil | place: USA | collected 2010-05 | depth 0.15 m | reverse complement strand
ACCGCGGTCGTGGCGCACGCTTCAGCGTGCTGCCGTGGGCTTCAGCCCACGGCCGGACGGCGAACTGAAGTTCGCCGCGGCACGCTAAAGCGTGCGCCACGATCGTATTGTGCGAGCATCAATAGCCGGCCCGGGCTTACTGCCGCACTACTGTGACGGCGCGCCAGGCATTAGTGCCGGCCGCATTGTATGCGTTCACCGTGATGGTATTCGTGCCTACCAGCAATGGGATGGCGGAGATGCTCCACTGTTGAGTGCCGGTGGCAGTGCCGGAGGCGCCCGTCGAATTGGACCAGGTCACCGAGGTCACGCTGGCCGCGGCTGTGCCGCTGAACGCTATGGTGGCGGCGGATGTCGAGACGATGGTCATCGCGGGCGAGGCGATGGTGAGCGACGGCGGTCCGGAAGGCGTTGTGGTTACCGGCGGTGTAGTTACCGGCGGTGTAGTCACTGGCGGCGTGGTTGCCGCCTGTTGGGTCACGGTGATGGACGCCGAGGCTGAATTCCCCGCGCCGTCGGTTGCCAGAACGATAATCGTGTTTGCGCCCATGGCGAGCGGCACGGACGCAACGGACCAGTTCGCCGATCCGGCGGCCGGGCCCGATCCGCCCTGGTTATTGCTCCAAACGACTTGAAGAGTGCCTGTGCCGCCGCTGGCTGTCCCGGAGAGCGAGATGGACGAGGCCGTCGTCGTCACGCTCGTGCCAACCGGATTGGTTATCGCCAGACTTAACGGGGTGGGCGCGGGGAGCGAAGGAGGCGGAGTAACCGGCGGCGTCACAGGCGGCGTGGAGGTATCGGGGCTGCCGTACAGCGCTTGCACTCCGGCGATGTCGCCGCTCGAAAGCCCTGCGCCAAAGCGGTAGTACGGGTACATGATGGTGCTTGGATCGTCCGTATGCCCCAGACCCAGGGCGTGCCCGGCCTCGTGCAGCGCCACGGTGTACAAATCGATATCCGTCCCGATGTGCCAATCCTGGTCCTCGTTCAGGTGCATGTCGCCGGCCAGCGGTTCGGGGTCCGTGGGCGAAGGAAAGAACGTGTGCGCCAGCACCGGGCTGCCCGGCTCAAAGGGATAGTTATCGCCGTGGAGGCCTTGCGCGAACATGACCGAGACGGTCTGGTTGCCGGTTCCGCTGGTTCCGGGAACAAACTGCACGTTGGCGTATTTGGCCCATTCCTGGAAGGCGCGAACGATTTCCGATTGCGCGGCGGCCACTGGCAGCTTGGCGCTCAGTTGAGTGAACACGTACGCCAGTTGGACCACGCCGGCTCCGGCGCCCGACCAGCCATTCCCTACCAGGACATATTGGCCCACCGTTCCAGCCGTCATCTCGGACCCGTTGCACGCCATCACGTGGTTGCCCTGTATCAGATCGTTCGAAGCTGGAAAGATGTACGCCACCTCGTCGAAGCCGGCGATTTGGGTGAGCACGGGCAACGTGGCGGTAACCAACATATGGTTTGGCAACAGATCCGGATGGCTGAGGATTTGCAGGTTGGCGCCATGCAACAACTGCAGCGCACGCCGCTTGCGCACGTCGGGATGGAACTCGATCACCACCGCCGCCGGCCCGCCGTTCGCGCCTCCCTGGGAAAGCAGGGGGCTGATCTTGTCTTGCACCAGCAGCGGCCCCGACCATGCGACGGCCAGGCCGGCGAGCGAGATAGGCCGATCGGCCGAGATGGTGATACCTCCAGCGGGGGCCGACCCGACCACCAGCGCTCCGCGCCGCTGTAACTCCAGCAAATCGTCCATGGTAGGCCCAACGGAGAACTGCAGCAACAGGTGTCCGGGACCCTGCCCCGCGGTTTGCAGGGTTTCCGCCGCAGGGTAGCTTGCGGCGGTCACGTCCCGCGTCTTCAGGTGTATAGGCCCACTCGCGCGGGCGGATGCGGCGGCTATCGAGGCGGCCATAAGCAGGTAAAACGCTTTAGACTTCATAGGCGAACTCACCTATATAACGGCCGTTTCCGAGGAAAACTTGAGAGCGGGACTGGGAGTCCCGCGCAGCCCGGGGGGCTGCCCCACACTACTATGAGCGGTGAGAATAACTTGAGGGCGGGCACACACCTTTAGGGAATATGCATGTCCAGTTTTGGGGTATACCTCTGGTTCTGCTATCCTGCTTGCCTGCGCAGGCGGCGTCGCCGCCGGTCTATCAACTGACCACGGTGGCGGGCAGCGATCTGGTGGGCGATGGCGGATCGGCCGTGGCGGCCCAAGTGGCGCAGCCCGAAGGGATCGTGGTGGATCCGGCCGGCAACCTCTATATCGCGGACGCCGCCAACCATCGGGTGCGGAAGGTGACTCCCGCGGGTGTCATCAGCACAGTGGCCGGCAACGGACACCCCGGCTTCAGCGGCGACAACGGTCCGGCATCCGCCGCGCAATTGAATCAGCCGTACGACCTGGCGTTGGATGCGGCGGGCAATCTGTACATCGCCGATTATGGGAACCAACGCGTAAGGGCGGTCGGCACGAACGGGAACATCACCACCGTGGCGGGAAACGGATCGAGCGGCAGCAATGCCGACGGCGGTCCCGCGACTGGCGCGCTGCTGCTGGGGCCGCGCAACGTGGCGACGGACGCGGCCGGCAACCTGTACATCTCCGACTTCGATGGCCATCGCGTGCGCCAGGTGGCGCCGGATGGGACGATCGGCACGGCCGCCGGAATCGGTGTGGCGGGATTCAGCGGCGATGGCGGACCGGCTACCGCCGCGCAACTGGCCTTCCCGGCCGGCCTGGCGCTGGACGGTGCGGGCAACCTTTACATTGTGGACAGCGGCAACGTGCGGATTCGCAAGGTGGCGGCTGGCGCGGGCACGATCGGCACCGTTTGCACCGAGCAGAGCTTCGGCATGCCCAATATTCTGCTCGCCGGCCTGGCCGCCAACGCGGCGGGCAATCTCTATATTCCGGAGAGCGGCAATTCGTTTGTGTGGCAGTTGACTCCCGCCGGCGTCCTCACGCGCGTGGCCGGCGCCGCAGGCAGCGGCGGGTATACAGGCGATGGGCTGCCCGCGCTGCAGACCGCGCTGAGCACTCCGGTGGAGGTGACGCTGGACGCGGCGGGCGACCTATATATCGCGGAGATGCAGCGCGTGAGGTGCGTGACCGCGGCGACGGGCATCATCAATACCGTCGCCGGAACCGGCACATTCGGCTTCGCAGGCGACGGGGGCAGCGCGTTGTCGGCCGTCCTGAATACGCCTACCGGGCTGGCGCTCAGCAACGGATCGCTGTATATCGCCGATCAGGACAACCAGCGCGTCCGGCAGATCGCGAACGGGACGATTTCCACGGTAGCGGGCGACGGGGTGCCATCCTATGCGGGCGATGGACTGCCGGCCGTCAGCGCGAGTTTGGATGGTCCCAACGGCCTGGCGTTCGATACGTCCGGCAACCTCTACATCGCCGATACACATGGCGACCGGGTGCGCCGCGTGGACCTTACCGGCATCATCACGACCTTCGCGGGCAACGGCATCGCGTCCGGATATGGAGGCGAAGGCGATCCGGCCACGCTCACACCGTTGAACTCGCCGCAGGGCGTGGTGGCCGACCTGGCGGGCAACGTCTACATATCCGATACGAACCACAATCGGGTCATCCAGGTGGACACGGCGGACAACATCCACACGGTGGCGGGCACCGGTACGGCGGGCGCGAGCGGCGGCGGAGGCACCACGTTGGGGGAGTTGTACGGGCCGACTGGCCTCGCGCTGGATATCGCCGGCAATTTGTACATCGCCGATACCGAGAATCATCGCATCCAGATACTCACGCCGGGCGGCACGATCTCGACCATCATAGGCACGGGAACCAGCGGCTTCAGCGGCGATGGCGGCGCCGCGGCGGCCGCGGAGCTGAGCTATCCATCGGCGGTGGCGGTGGACGCGGGCGGGAACATCTACATCGCGGATACGGGCAACAATCGCGTGCGCCTGATGACGACGGATGGAAACATCGCCACCATCGCAGGCACTGGCGACGCGTCGTACAACGGCGACAATGGCGCGGCGCTCGATATTGCGCTCGACAATCCCGGCGGCGTGGCGGTGGATGGCCAAGGCGAGGTATGGATTGCGGATACAGGCAACAATCGCGTGCGCATGCTGGCGGCGACGCAGACGGTGGTGACGCCGCCGCCGCAACTCATCAATGTGACGCTCGCCAACGGGGCCAGCCTGGTAGCGGGGTCGCTGGCGCCGGGCGAAATCTTCTCGATTTTCGGACAGGGCATGGGGCCGGCGACCGCGGTCACGGGCAGCTTCGATCAATCGGGGGCGCTATCGACAACTCTAGGCAATGTGCAGGTGCTGCTGAATGGCACGCCCGCGCCGCTCTACTATGTGCAGTCGAACCAGATCAACGCGCAGGCGCCTTACGAGCTGGCGGGACATGCTTCCGCGCAACTGCAGGTCGTGTATCAGGGCGCTACGCTGGCGTCCATGCAAGTGGCGGTGGCGGACGCGAATCCCGCGCTGTTCACGCTGAACTACGGCACGGGGAACGCTGTGGCGGTCAATCAGGATGGCACGATCAACTCCGACAAAAATCCCGCGCCGCGCGGTTCGATCGTGGTGTTGTATGCCACGGGCGAAGGCCAGACTTCGCCTGCCGGCGCCACTGGCCAAGCCGCCACAGCGCCCTTCCCGCTGCCGGTGCTGCCGGTGTCGTTGACCATGGCCAACATTACGGCCAACGTTCTGTTCGCCGGGGAGGCGCCGGGGTTTGTGGGGCTGATGCAGATCAACGCGCAGGTGCCTAGCGGGTTTGTTCCTACGGGCGACTTACAGGTGGTGCTGACTGTGGGGACTTATCAGAGCCCGGCGGGGGTCACGATTGCGGTGGAGTGAGGCGGGGATATTGGCCGCTTTTTGGCCGCGGATGAACGCGGATAAACGCGGATAAGACAAGACCTAAGTCTGAAAGCCTTGGACGATTCGCTTCCACTCTACCTTGGGCTTCTGGAAATTGACTAGAAGACAGACGGTGCGGCCGGAGGCTTTCATTTTAATCAGCTTGTAGCCGACAAACCGGAGAACTGGCCAGCAAGGGCATTTTTGGGATGAACGCAGTCAGGGATGCGCGCCAGCGGCGACCTTGTTTTCACGCCTATGTGCAGACCAGGGGGGGTGCCCCATGAACCCCGCAGCGCTAGGTGGTGCTGGAGCTCTGCAGAATCTTCCGGACCTCCGCGTCGGGATCGTCCACCACGCGGCTCTGGACGTCGAACAGCATCGTGGCACGCCGTTCCGCCGTGTAAGGCGACCAATCCGGAATGCTCGCTGCGTTCGGATTGCCTGTGCGTGCAAAAGCCAGCCAAGCGTTGCTCATCTGCCGGGCGAGCGCCTCCGGCTGCGGCCCGTGGCCGACGAGCACGCGCGCTTTGCCGACGTTGTCGAACATCAGTGGGATGTCGAGCGTATGCGGCGACCGGAACAGATTGTTGGCTACCGGTGTCTCCCAGACCAGCCGGCGTCCACACGTTGAGAAACAGGCAATCCTCGTTCTGGATCTTAATTTCCGCCGGCGTCGGGTAGATGGTGGCGAGCTGCCGTCCGAAATCGGTGGCCGGCGAGGTGGAGATGGGCGGCGCCATTTGGATGGCGGGGGCGCCAAACTCAGTGGCGTCGGCCACACCTTTCCATGGCTTGGGCTTCGCCGGGGGCATGAAGCGCAACGGGCCAACCGGCGGCGCGCCGTAGCGAATTCCCTTCAAAAACCTGAACGCCATCTTTCACCAGGCCCTGCACGTCTCCGTTGGTGGTTTTGACGACTTTTGTGACCACCGGTATCGGCACGTCGGCGCGGAGCACGCCCGCGGAGGCGAGGCCGATCCCGAGGCGGAGCAGAGTCGCGGCGGGCGAGTTGGGTTGGTTGAGTCATATGTAGATCCCTCGAAGATGGCGAGCTAAAGCTCGCCACGGCACGCTAAAGCGTGCGCCACGATTAAAACTCGAAGCGGCCACATAAAGCGCTGTGCGGACATAGTTCCGCAGTTCGCCGCGATTGAGCGCGACCAGAAAGGCAGCCAGGAGTCTGGACTCCAGGAGCTTGGCATAGCGCAACAGGTCGCCCCGTTCTGGCCGGGTTCAAAAGCCAGTTCCGAATTTCTGCAGGGCGATCTGCCGAAAGGCAAGGGCGATTCCGTCCTTCGACCCGCGCGATCCGCGATGTCCTCCAGCGTGGTAGCGGCATAGCCCCTTTCGTGAAACAGCGCGTTGGCGCACTTCAGGATGAGCTTGCCGGCAGCGGCGATGGTCGCGACATCCAACTCTGAGTTACTCTACCGCGATTTTCAAGTACCGATCAAGCCGCCATTGGCCGGATGCTGCAACGTGCCGCAGGATGGTGCAACCTGCTGGGGCGGTCCGGCGTCTCATAAGCCAGGGAAAGCAAATGCGCTCGCCACTCAAATCCGGCTTGCTGATCGATCTTCAGCAGAACAAGGCCGGGCTGATCGCCGACTTGGCCATCCTGGTACTGTTCCTGGTGCTGTTGGCCGCCCGCTAACGCTGCGGAACTGAAACCGTGATGTTGCGGAATTTCAGGCCACCCGTGTGATCGCCCTGAATGTAGAAGGGGCCTGGTTCACCTTCATTGGCATCCAATGCGCCACCCGTGATTCCTTCAATTTCCTTGCGATCGATGGTGGTGACGCCGTTGTGGACTTCCGTGACGGTGCGGCCCACCAGCGTGACGTCGAACGTCTCCCACTGGCCCGGCGCGCGTGGCAGTTCGGGAGTGGGCGCGATCCGCCCGTAGATCGACCCGATGCGGCGCTCCACCGGGTTATCGCTTAGCGGCTCGTATTCGATCTGGACTTCATAGCGGCCCCGCAGGTAGAAGCCGCTGTTGCCATCGTCGGGGCAGTTCACTTCGTAGTGCACCTTGAAATCTTCGAACATGCGCGTCGATTTCAAGTTGGCGCCGTGAGTGGTGTTCACCAGCAGCCCGTCTTCGACCTTCCAGTGGCTGGTGGCGGGGCCGATCGGTTCCCAACCCGTAAGGTCCTTGCCGTTGAAGAGCGGCTCGGGATCCGTCCAGGCGGCGGGGGCGCTGCGCTTCAGTGCCGGCGCGCGCGTGCCCGTCAACTGGGTGGTGAAGTCGCCGCTCTTCTGCACGCCGGTGAGCTTTCCGCCGGCGGCTTCGAGATCCCAGGTGGTCGCCGGAATTTTGGCGGTGGCTGCGGACAGGGTGAGCGTCAGGTGCGACCCGTCCACATGGACGTCCTTCACCTGGTAGACGTTGCCTCCGGAGGGCTGGTACCAGACCTCCAGATCGCCACCTTTGGCCGTAATGCCCAGCCAACAGGCGCGCGTAGCGTGGGGAGTGGTGATGTTGAAATCCCACCGTCCGGTGAAGGGGCTGGTGCTTTTCTGGGCGAGGGCCGGCAATAGGAGCGCGGCGGCTAAAATCAGACTGCTTTTGAACTTTCGCATGATAGCAGTCTATTACAAATCGGAGGCGGGTGAGCGCGATGTACCGGCTGGCAGGCGAAGGCGCCCAATGCCACGTAGTTTAGAGTCGTCAACAGGTCTGCACAATTCATGCAGAATCGCGTCGTCTGGAAAACCATTGAGGCTCGCATAATACAGTGACGGCCGGACCGCTGTCGTGGCGCGGCGCTTCAGCGTGCTGCCGTGGGCTTCAGCCCACCGCCAGACGGCGAACTGAAGTTCGCCGCGGCACGCTGAAGCGTGCGCCACAGTGTTGCCGGACCCGCCACTGGGCGAAAGCGCCTGCCCCGTCTCATCCTTGATAGACGCGCCAGAAGACATCGCGGAATTTTTGCATCTCCTGATCGGTGCCGATGGTGACGCGCAGCATGTTGTCGAGGGGCGGGAAGGGGCGGCCCACGGCGACGCCCATGGGCGGCATTCTGGTACTAAACTCACGGGAGTTGCGGCCGGCGTCGATCATCATGAAGTTGGCGTGCGGCTCGATATAAGGCAGCTTGCGTTCCCGCAGCCAGGCGCACAGTTCGCCGCGAACGCGCGTGTTGATGGCGCGGCGCTCGGGAATCATCGTTTGCGATTCCGGCAGCGCGGCCAGCACGGCGCGTATGGCCATGATGGAGAGCACATTGTTGCGGAACGGCCGCATGCGCTCGGTCAATGCCGGCGGGGCGCACACGAATCCGGCGCGCACGCCCGCCATGCCATAAATCTTCGAGAAAGTGCGAGCCACCAGCACGTTCTTGGCTTGCCGCACATAGGGCAGCGCGGTCTCCAGATCCTTCGACTCGCCGAAATGGATGTAGGCTTCGTCCACCAGCAAAACCGTGTCCGACGGCAGGTTGTCCACGAGCCACGCCACGTCGGCCTTGGGGGTAATGGAAGCCGTAGGGTTGTTCGGATTGCACATGTAGATCAACCCGCCATGCATCTTGTCCGCAGCCTCGGCGATCTTGCGGACGTCGGCCGAGTAGTCCGGCCGGAGCGGCACCTGGACGACTTGCCGGTGCATGGCGCGCGCCATCTCCGGCGGACCTTCGTAAGTGGGGTGCATGACGATCAGGGGCCGGTCCGGCGCGGTGAACGCATCCACGGCCGCATGCAACATTTCGCTCGATCCGGAACCCACCAGGATATTCTCCGGCTGCAAATCTTCGCTGCGCGCCAGCGCCGCGTAAAGTTCGCGGGTTTCCTGATAATGATACCGGCCCGAAGCCGGCAGCACGTCCGCCATGGCTGCCAGCGAAGATTTCGGCGGCCCCAGGGGATTCTCATTGGCGTTCAGCCACACCATGTCCTTGGGCAAGTTGCCCTGGATCACGGCGCGCTGCGCGTAAGCCATCTCGGGCAGCATCCGCCCGGCCGCCATGGCCGCGCCGACGCGCGCCGCGAAGCCTCTTCGAGTGATCATTGTACCCTCGCCAGGACAGGCCAGGAGGCCTGTCCCACATGGGAAGTATACCGTAATACGGATCGGTTGATTCTTCCGATGCCGCGGGTGTAACCTAACCGGTTTGCGCGTTACCGTAACACATTCGACACAATCATGAACCGGCAAATCCTTCTCTGGGCCCTAATCCTGGGCTGCCCCGGCGCGGTCCGCGCGCAGGTGGACGTGCTCACGGCGAACTATGACAACAACCGCACCAACGCCAACCTGAACGAAGGGCTTCTGAACACCAATAACGTGAATCGCACGCAGTTCGGCAAGCTCTACGCCTATCCGGTGGATGGCCAGGTCTACGCGCAGCCGCTCTACGTGCACGCCCTGAACATGCCCGGAAAGGGCACGCTGAACGTGCTCTACGTGGCGACCATGCACAACAGCGTATACGCCTTCGACGCGGATGCCGCCAACGGGACCGCGCCCCTCTGGCAAGTGAATCTGGGGAGCGCGGTCGATCCGGCGTCTTTTGTCGAGCCGGGGGCGGCGCCGTATACCGATATCCTGCACGAGGTCGGGATACTCAGCACGCCCGCGATCGACCGCGGGGGCAACACGATTTACGTCGTCAACGAAACTGTGGCCAGCGGCAGCACGGCCTTTTTCTTGCATGCGCTGGACCTTACGACCGGGAGCGAAAAGTTGAACGGGCCCGTGCAAATCCAGGCGACCGTCGCGGGGAGCGGATGGGGAGGCACGGGGGATGCCGCCTCGGGCGAGATTCCGCTGCTCGCAGCGTATCACCTGCAGCGAACCGGCTTGCTGCTCGCGAACGGCTCGATTTACGCCGGCTTCGGCTCGCATGGCGACTACCCTCCCTGGCACGGCTGGATCGTGGCCTACAATGCCGCGGACCTGCAGCAGCAAACCGCCGTTTTCAATACCACGCCTTCGTCAGCCGGCGCCGCGATTTGGCAAGGTGGCCGGGGCTTGGCCGCCGATCCGGACGGAGGAGTCTATTGCTCGACCGGCAATGGCAATTACGATGGCGTCATGTCGTGGGGTGAGACGGTGCTTCGCTTGACTCCCACGCTGAGCGTTGCGGATTGGTTCACGCCGGCGGAGTATGCCGCCTGGACAGACGACGATTTGGACTTCGGCTCCAACGGCCCGATCCTGGTGCCGGGGACCAATTTCCTGATTGCCGGCGGCAAGGCGGGCCTGGTCGCGCTGATCGACCGGACGAACATGGGCCACGAAGGGTTGGACACGAATGCGCTGCAGGTCTTTGAGGCGGTTCCCAACAGCAAATTCGCCATCCTCAACGCGGCGCTTTGGAATCGCCCCGATGGCCCGGTTCTTTACATCTGGGGAGACGACGATGTGTTGCGCGAATTTCAGATGCAGAACGGCACGTTCAATACCAGTCCGGTCGAGGCGATCAGTTGGGTCCAAAATGCGTTGCCACTCAGCGGGATGACGGTATCGTCCAACGCTTTCGTGCCGGGAAGCGGCATCTTCTGGGCCACTACCGTCAGCGGGGAAGCTCTGCCGGCACCCGGCACGTTGCACGCCTTCAACGCCATGAGTGTGGTCGAGGAGCTCTGGAACAGCGACATTCAGGGATACCGCGACACGCTGGGCAACTTCACGAAATTCGCCAATCCCACGGTGGCCAACGGCAAGGTGTACGTGCCGACCGATTCAAAGCAGGTGACTGTCTACGGCTTGCTCCCCGTTCCCGGAGTCACGGCCGTGGTGAGTGCGGCGAGCTTCACCAGCTCCGCGATTGCGCCGGGTGAACTGGTCACGATCTTTGGCAATAGCATCGGCCCGTCCGCTCCAGTGGGAGCCGTGTTGGAATCTGGGAAGGTAGAGACTTCGCTCAAGGGGCTTACTGTCAGCTTTGACGGCACTCCGGCTCCGCTGTTGTACGCCGCGGCAGGCCAGATCAACGCGGTGGTACCGTTCGCGGTGGCGGGCAAGTCCACCACCGCGATGTTCATATCCGCGCCGGGCGGCGCGACGTTCAGCGCCACGCTGCCGGTGAGCGCGGCCGCGCCCGCCATATTTGTGACAAGCGCAGCGGGGCAGAGCGCGATTCTGAACGGCGATTTGTCGGTGAATTCGCCCGCTAATCCGGCGGCGCGTGGGTCGTCAATCGCGATTTATGCCACCGGCACCGGCCTGATCACTCCCGCGGTGGCGGATGGCACGATAGTTGCCGCGACGAATCTGCCTTTGTCGGTAGCGCCCATCTCGGTCACCATCGGGGGCCAGACGGCGATGGTCGGTTATCAGGGCGCGGCGCCGGGATGGGTCGCCGGAGTGATGCAGATCGACGCGCAGGTGCCGATGGGCGTGACTCCGGGTCCGGCGGTGCCCGTGACACTGAGCGTGGGAGGCACGGCCGGACTGAACACGGTCACGATGGCGGTGGATTAAGGGTGTCAACCGCTCCCTGAGAAGCCGTGAAACAATCGAGGGTCGCAGGCGGAACCGCCTGCGCCACCAAAAGAAATCCTGTGTCTGCAGTGGTGGGGCAGCCGGTTCCGCCTGCGCCACCAAAAGGAATCCTGTGTTTCCAGTGGTGGGGCAGGCGGTTCCGCCTGCCGAGCCCGATCACGGCTCAGTAACTTATTTGTAGGTGACTAACACAAACCGGTTATCCACCCAGTCCAGTACGTAGTCGTAGCCGCGCGGGTCCACGTGCACGTTGTGGTCCCTCCACACCCTCATGCGCTGCACCTCTAATTTCGGGTCGCCGTAATAGAGCCGCATCACGAAGAACACGTCGTAATCGTCGCGCCCCTCGGCGTCGGAAAGCAGCAGGATGTGGGCGCCCTTGCGGGGCGCGGGAATCAGCGCGTGGATCTGGTCGATGTAGCTCCGGTAGCGAGCTTGCTCCGCGTGCGCCGCGGCGGCCTCGCTTCTAAGCGACTTTCGCTGCCAGTGCGCCAATGCTACCACAAGCGCTGCGAGCAAAAGTACCTGCACGGCGCTCCGCAGCCAGGCTCGCCGGCCGGTGAGCGATTCCAGCAGCCAGTCTAATAACCCGCCGACATACACGGCCCAACCAACAGACGGTACGAGGTAGGCGAACCCGCCTCGCCCGGGAATAAACGCCAGTGGCAACACACCCACGGCTATGAATCCTACGCCCCACAGCAGGCAGCGCCGCCGGGCGATCGCGGCCACCGCCAGCATGGCAACCAGCAAGCCGGCTATCTGCCAGGAGGAAATTGTTACATGCTTGTATATAAGTTGGCACAAATAGTGCGACAGAGACTGGAAGTAAGCGGCCACCGAGTAATGCGGTTGGTACGGCCCTACAAGCCATAACGAATCCGGGCCATACCTCTTGCCAATGACATAGGCAATGTCGGCTAATGCGCCGATGGCCGCGAATCGACCGTTCTGCCGTATCCAGCGCCACAATTCCGCGAGCTTCCAATTGGCGGGCGGATGCCAGACTAACTCGTACAGCCCCACGGCCACGGGTAACGACACTGATATCTCCTTAGCATCCAACGCCGCTACGAACAGGCAAAACACGAGCGCCAGACCGCCCCAGCCGGGCAAGCGCCGTGCCTGGCGCAAGCGCACGTACAATGCGAACCCACCCCAGAAAAACGTAAAGGCCAGAACGTCGTAGATGGTCCCGGTATCGAAGTACGCGGCGGCAAATGAGGGGTTGATGCCAACCAGCCATAAGGCAACGAGCGCGCCCCAGCGCGATCCCGTAAGCTGCCACACCACCACGGCCAGCAGCGCGAAGTTCACCGAAAGCAATACCAGCACCACGACGTGGAATGGCAGCGGATGAAATCCCCACAAAGCGTAGATCGATTTGTAGAACAGGCCTCCCGCAGGACGGTAAAAGCTCGACCAGAACGCCAGGTTCGCCTTCAGCAAGGCGGGCCACGGCCGCGTCCAGTAAATGTGAATGTTCATCAGATCGTCGGCGTCGAACCAGGAAGCCAACCCGCCGCGAATCACGAAGACGAACCATGTAAACAGACCTACTCCCGCGGCGAGTGTCAGCGTTCTGCCTAACTTATCCGCGCGCATGCCGGTTATTGCACCTCGAAGGCATCCACATCGATAAATCGATCGGAGGATTTCGGGTCTTTGTCCGGCAGAATAGTAATCACGGCGAGGTGCCGGCCGGCGCCCAGTTTGAAGATTGTCCGGCTTTGCCATTCCGGCTTGGGAGAGTAAAGATCCAGGGTGGCCTTGCGGACGCCATCTATGGCGATATCCGCCCGGCCTCGGTTAGCGGCCTTGGTGTAAACATAGGCGAGCGATCTACCTTGAAACGCAAAGCGAACTAGAGAACCCGGTAAGTTGGAAAACGTTACGGTAGTGGAGTGCGCTTGGGGCCATCCCTTGTCGTGAGTCCAGGTACCTTGATACACGATCGCCGGGTCGGAATCGTCGTACAATCCGGGCCGGACGGTCAGCGGGTCCTGGAGGACCCGGCCCAGGGGGCTCCCAGGCCTGGAGGTCTGCCCCACTGATTTGCCGCCTGCTAAGACAAACCGGTTATCCACCCAGTCCAGCACGTAGTCGTAGCTGTTCGGGTCCACCTGCACGTGGTACTTCTTCCACACGGTCATGCGATACACCTGCAACTTTGGGTCGCCGTAATGGAGCCGGATCACGAAATAGACGTTCCAGTCGTCCCGTCCTTCGGCATCGGACAGCAGCAGAATCTGCGCGCCCTTGCGGGGCGCGGGAATTAATGCGTGGATCTGCCCGATGTAGCGCCTGAGGAGACCTTGCCCGTCGTGTGCCGCGTGGGCGTGCATTTCAATCCACGTTCGCTGCCAGGGCGGCAGTATTACGGCCAGCACTGCGAGCAAAAGCACCTGCACGGCGCTCCGCAGCCGGACGCGCCTGCCTGCGATCGATTCCAGCAGCCAGTCTAACAGCCCGCTTAAATACACCGCCCAGCCCACCGAGGGCACCAGATAGGCGAAACCGCCTCGCCCGGGAATAAACGCCACGGGCAACACACCCACGGCTATGAATCCTACGCCCCACAGCAGGCACCGCCGCCGCGTAATCGCGGCCACCGCCAGCATCGCAACCAGCAACCCGCCTATCTGCCAGGAGGAGATTGTCACTGGCTTGTATATAAGCTGACACAAATAGTGCGACAGAGACTGGAAGTAGGCGGCCACCGAGTAGTGCGGCTGGTATGGTCCCACAAGCCACAACGAATCCGGGCCGTACCGCTTGCCAACGATATAGGCAATGTCGGCTAATCCGCCGATGGCCGCGAATCGACCCTCCTGCCGTATCCAGCGCCACAATTCCGCGAGCTTCCAACTCGCGGGCGGATGCCATACCAACTCGTACAACCCCACGGCCACGGGTAGCGACACAGCGATCTCCTTGGCATCCAACGCTGCCACGAACAGGCAAACCACGAGCGCCAGACGGCCCCAGCCAAGTGGGTGCGCTGCTTGGCGAAAGCGCACGTACAGTGCGAACCCGCCCCAGAAGAACGCATAGGCTAGAACGTCGTAGACGGTTCCTGTATCGAAGTACGCTGCCGAAAATGAGGGGTTGATGCCAACCAGCAATAAGGCAACGATCGCGCCCCAGCGCGACCCCGTAAGCTGCCACACCACTACGGCCAGCAGCACGAAGTCCACCGAAAGCAATGCCAGCACCACGATCCGGAAGGGCAGCGGGTGAAATCCCCATAAATCGTAGATGGACAGGTAGAATAGGCCCCCGGCGGGCCGGTAGTAGCTCGACCAGAACATCAGGTTCGCCTTCAGCAGGGCGGACCACGGCTTGACCCAGTATATGTGAATGTTCATCAGGTCGTCGGCGTCGAACCAGGAGGCCAGTCCGCCGCGAACGAGGAAGACAAACCATGCAAACAGAGCCACTCCCGCGGCGAGTGTCAGCGTTCTGCGCAACTTATCCGCGCGCATGCCGGCTATTGCACCTCGAAGGCATCCACATCGATGAATCGATCGAGGGATTTCGGGTTTTTGTCAGGCAGAATGGTAATCACGGCGAGGTGCCGGCCCGCGCCCAGCTTGAAAATCGTCCGGCTTTGCCATTTCGGCTTAGGAGAGTAAAGATCCAGGGTGGCCTTGCGGACGCCATCTATGGCGATATCCGCCCGGCCGCGGTTAGCCGCCTTGGTGTAAACATAGGCCAGCGAACTGCCTTGAAACGCAAAGCGAACTATGGAACCAGGTAAGTTGGAAAACGTTACAGTATTCGAGTGCGCCAGGGGCCATCCCTTGTCGTGAAGCCAGGAACCCTGATACGCGATGGCCGGGTCGGAATCGTCGTAAAATCCGGGCGGGACGGTCAACGGCTCGCGGTTGGCCTGGGCGGCGGGCTGACAATTACTTTCGATGTGCGCCAGGAACAACCATTTTGTCTGGTACTCCGGAGTGACGCAGTCTCTGAGAAGGTCCCGTAAAGCCAAAGGATAGAGCTTGACTCCAAGGCCCGGCTTCGGGGCGGCTATGTAGTGGACGTTCCATCCACCCAGAATGCCGGCGATATCCCGCGCGTCGCGGGCGCGCTGCAGGCGGGCAAACACGCCAAACTGGTGCCAGCCATTCGAGTAGACTTCGGCATTGAACGCGGCGAGATCGCTGCCGTCAGCCAGGAAGACCGGGGCGCCGGGGTGTATGCGGTTCATGTATTGGCCGATCTCGCGGATGGGTGAGCAGGTGGCGATGTAAACCTGGCGCATGGACTTCGACAAGGGGGCCTGTTCGTAGAAATTGCCGTGATAATAATTTGAAGAGGGCAGGAACCAGGCGTTGAGCAACACGCAAGCTACCGCGAGCGCGATTAAGGCGCGCCGCAGAGTGCTCGGCGCCAGCCAGCCTAGCAGAGCGGCCAGCGGCACCAGCAGCAGCGGGAGCGACGGGTAGAAATAGCGGTCATTACCCATAGACCGAAGAACAATCAGGCCCCCTCCCAGCGATATTACGGCCGCGCTCCAGGCGGGGCGGCGCCTGACGGCCAGCAGTGCGACGATGCCTAACGGTACAAGGAGCAGGTAATGAAAGCCGAGGGAGCCAGCCCGGCCTTCACTGTAACGATCGGTGTGAAACGTAAGGTCGTACGGCGTGCGAAAGGCGACCGGGTGCGTGTAGCTGGGATTCAGGAACGAAATGGAGCGGTCCACCAGGGGCGACGGAAACGTCTGATTCAGGAACGGGTATACCGGATCCCCAGTCAGCCGCCAGGAGATGGCATAAGTGGGCAGGGCGGCTGCGAGCAGCACTGCGGCGGCGATGCCGCTGGCGATCGCCGGCCTGGGACCGAGGCGTTGCCATTGGCGGCGCATTTCGATGGCCGCGACGGGCAAGGCCGCTACAATGTATGCCAGTCCGCCCAACTTGATCGCCAACGTTGTGCCGCCCAATACGGCGGCGGCATATAGATAGCGCCTCTGGCCCGTGTCGCCGAACTGCCAAATAGCCACAGCCATCCCGGCAACCATGGCGGCCAAAAAGTTCTCCACCAGCAGCGAGCCGGTGACCATTTGCACGACCGAAGTACTCGCAAACAGGGCCAGGAGTACAAATCCGATGGCCGGACTTACGAAACGGCGCGCGATGCGGTAGAGCAGCGCTTCCACCAGCAGTAACATCGCAAAATTTAGCAGCCGCGCGGCGAACTCGCCACCCAGTAGGTAGACCATGGTGTAACACCAGTCCGCGCCCATCGGCATCACGGACCAGAAAATACGGCCGGGCAGATAGGTGAAGACGTGGTGCAGGGCGATGTTATTAGGTATTGCCAAATGCATGGCCAAGCCGTCCGCGCTGGACTCGGGCTGGGGGACGATCAACCAATGGACGCCGAGCACGAAAACCAGCAGCGCGAACGCCGCTGCCTGTGGCCGCGAGCGCGGGCGAGATAGCACGAGCGGCTTGGCCCATGACACCAATCGCCGCCCCACGCCGCGGATATCGAACAGCACCGGAATCGCCAGGAGGAGAAGGTAAACCGCCGGGTAGTTCACGGGCAGCCGCGCCAGGAACGTCATCAGGAAGATATAAACGGCGATGCCCAGCAGCGTGGCGCAAAGTTGATTCTCCGCGGACAGGTCGTGACTGGTGCCCAGCAGCTTCGATCCCAACGCGCACGAGGCGATCAGAAAGGCCGCCACCGCCAGCAGCGCAAGCGGTCCGAGGGCGATAACTGTGGCCACCGCGACCAGCAGGGCGACGATGGGCGCGAAGGCAGCCGGCGCGATCAGCAAGATGGCAATACTGACTGTCCAGAAAATCTTGGTGTAGTGAATAAAACGAAATTGGCCGATCGGCGTCCAACCCGCATTCAGCCACATCCGTTCGGCGCGAAAACCGTACAATACAACGCCCAGCAGCACGATGGCGAGGCCTGCCAGCACGGCGCGCGGAATCGAGGACGGGACCTTGTCGATCGAGCGCTGCGGGCTGGAAAGACCTGGGCTTTTGCCGAAAATGAAGTCGCGCTGAATGGCGAAGTTGGCGAAGAACAGGAGTGTTTCGACTAATAGCTTGGCGGAGAGCAACTGTACATGAAAACCCGAGTTCAGCAGTTGGATGCCGGCATATGAAGCGCCGCCGCTCAAGCACACCAACAGAAGATATTTCGGCAGCACCGAAGCGTGCTGCAACTTAGAAAAAAAGACCGTCCGCCGCACCATCGAGTAATTGAACGCCACCGCCACCAATCTGCCGAGAACTTGCGATGTGGCCACGTTTCCTAGGCGGCGGTAAGCCAGGTAGAAGACCAACGTGTCGAGTGCGGCGGTCATTAGCGATACGGAACTGAACCGCAGCAACACGAAGTAGATCTTCATCGAATCGATGAGCGGATTGAAGTGCGACGTCCGGTTGCCGGGTTCATAGATCGTGCGGATGGGGACTTCGGCGATGGGGATGGCTTGCTGCCGCACGGCGATGAGCATGTCGCACTCGAAGTCGTAGCCGTTAGCCTCCAGCCGCAGCAGGTGAGGCAGCAAGCGGGCGGGGATGCCGCGCAGGCCGGTCTGAGTGTCCGATACATTTTGGCCCACCAGCGCGCGCATGACGGTGCGTGTGACGACATTGCCCACACGGCTGCGCCAGGGAACATTGGCGCTGAAAGTGCGCGTTCCCAGGACGATGCGATCCGGCTCGGCGGCGAGTGAATCGGCGACTTGCTCGATATCGTCCGGATGGTGCTGGCCGTCGGCATCCGCGGTGACGACTCCCTGCAGGCCGGGAAAGGCGCACAGCGCGTAGTTGATGCCGGTTTTCAGCGCGGCGCCCTTACCGAGATTAACCGCGTGACGCACCAGCCGGACCTTCGGATACTCTTCGGCGCGGCGGAAGATATCGCTGTAATGGGGGCCGCTGCCATCGTCCACCAGGACAATGGCGGGGAGCGGCTTTTCCGAAAGCGCGCCGATTAGTTGGAGCAGGCTCTCCTCGGGGCGATACGCGGGAATGACCACGGCCAGACGGACCGTGTCCGCGTCGATCGGCGACGCTGTTTCCGCTATGTCCTCGAAGGGCGCCTCGTCGGTGTACTGCACGTATTCAATAGAGTATCGCGTCTTGCCACGACTCTGGTAACTTGAAAGGGGTGCTTGACCGTTTTGGGGAATGCCGCCTGCGCCACCAAGAGAAATCCTGTGTTTGCAGAGATGGGGCGGTTCCGCCTGCCGAGCCCGATGACGGGCCGATTTCCGCCCGAAATTCCCAAAGCGGTTAAGGGCCCACTTGAAAGAATCGGAATGCGGATCGGGTTGCTTCTATTGGCGTGCGGATTGCTGTCTGGGCAGGTCGAGACCGGCGAGATGCGGCTCTCGGTAAGCGACTCGACGGGCTTGGCGCTGCCCTCTTCCGGAACCTTGGTGAGCGCCGCATCCCAGACCCGGCGCGAGTTCCGAACGGACGACGCAGGACGCTTCACCTTCCAGCACCTTCCCCTCGGCATGTACCGGTTGACCCTGGAGCACGCCGGTTTCGCGCGCTCGTCGTCGCTGATCGAGATCCGGTCGGCGGTGCCGCGCGAGGTCCGTTTGGAATTGAAAGTGGAGGCCGCCGCCACAGAGGTGTTGGTTACCGACGCGGCCACATTGATCGATCCACATAGCACCGGCGTGAATTACGCGGTGGGCGCGCAGCAGATCCAGGAGCAGCAGTCCGCGATTCCGGGCCGCGGCTTGATGGACTTGGTGAACATGCAACCGGGCTGGATCTTCGAAGCCAATGCGGTGCTGCATCCGCGCGGCTCCGAGAACCAGACGCTATTTGTAGTGGATGGCGTGCCGATGGACGAGAACCGCTCGCCCGGCTTCGCGCCCGACCTGGAGACCGGAGAAGTCGAATCCATGAGCGTTCTCACCGGAGACTATCCGGCGGAGTACGGACGCAAACTGGGCGGCGTGGTGGAAGTGACTACCAGCCGCGACATCCGGCCGGGGCTGCACGGAGAGGCGGAAATCGGCGGGGGCAGCTTTGACGAAGCCACCGGCTTCGCGTCGCTGGTATATGGATGGAAGCGCAGCGCATTCACGCTGAGCGCGTCGGGCGAGCACACCGATCGTTACCTGGATCCGCCGGTGCTCGGGAATTACACCAACACCGGCACGCTGGATGGCGCCACCGCGGTCTACGACCAGGATCTTTCCGATGCCGACCGCATACACCTTTCAGTGCACCGCAAGCAGGCGGCCTTCGAGGTTCCCAACGAGAATCTGCAGCAAGCTGCCGGACAGCGCCAGGACCGCACCAGCCGCGAAGATCTGGGCCAGGCAGCGTGGACACACGAGTTTTCAGCGCGGCTTTTGCTGAGCGTGCGCGCGGCCGTCGAGGATCTTTCGGCGAACCTGTGGTCCAACGCGCTTTCGACGCCAATCGTCGCGTTCCAGCAGCGGGGCTTCCGGCGCGGCTACGCGAACGCCACGCTGGCCGCGCACGCGGGACGGCATGAGATCAAGATTGGCGCGGATGGTTACTATGCGCCTGTGACCGAGGCGCTCGAATATCAGATCGCGGACCCGGCGTTTTTCGATCCCGGCACGCCGCTGGATTTCCGCTTTTACGCCCATCGGCTGGACCGCGAGCAGGCCGGCTTCGCGCAGGATACCTTGCGGCTCGGCAACCTGACGCTGAGCGCGGGTCTGCGCTGGGACCATTACTCGCTGGTGGTGCGCGACCACGCCTGGAGCCCGCGCTTAGGCGCGGCATGGTATTGGGCCAAAACCGGCGTGGTGCTACGGTTTTCGTACGACCGCACGTTCATCACGCCCGCTATGGAGAATCTGCTGCTGGCCAGTTCTTCGCAGGTGGATAGCGTAGATCCGCTGGTGCTGCGCATTCCCTTGCGGCCTTCGCTCGGCAACTTTCTGGAGACCGGCTTCAGCAAGGCGCTGTTCGGAAAAGCGCGGCTGGACGCCAGTTTTTACCGGCGGAGTTTCGCGAACTATGCCGACGACAATGTCTTCCTGAATACCGGCATCAGCTTCCCGATCGCCTTCCGGAGCGCGCAGATTCGCGGCGTGGATGTGAAGCTGGCCGTGCCGCATTGGGGCAAATTCTCCGGATTTCTGAGTTACTCGAACATGATCGGCATTGCGCAGTTGCCCGTCGCCGGAGGCCTGTTTCTGGGGGACGGCGCGGTGGGCGTGGTGGGCGTTACCGGCGCCTTCCCCGTCTCGCAGGATCAGCGCAACACGGCGCGCGCCAGACTGCGTTATCAGATTCATCCGCGCCTGTGGGTGGCGGCGGTGGCGAGCTACGGGAGCGGATTGCCCGTGGACATAGAGGGCGCCGCGGATCTCACTTCCCTGGTGGCGCAGTACGGGCAACAGATTATCGATCGGGTCAATTTCGATGCGGGGCGCGTGCGGCCGAACTTTACGTTGGACGCCAGCTTCGGCGCGGACCTGTGGAGACGGGAAAAACGGACTCTGCGTCTGCAGACGGTGGTCGAAAGCCTTACGAACCGTCTGCACGTCATTAACTTTGCAGGGCTGTTTTCGGGCACGGCCATTGCGCCACCACGCGGCGGCAGCGTCCGGTTGCAGTACGATTTCTGATGATGAACTGGCTACCAATTGCGGCGTTCGTTGCCGGTTTCGCAGCCGCCCAGGCGGCCGATCCGCAGGAGGTTTGGGAGCAGGCGGTCAAGGCCAAGGGCGGACACGAGCGGCTCCGCGGCGTGCATTCGCTGGCGATCTTTATGAAGCCGGCCGAAGTGAATCTGGCCGGGCCTCCGACTAACTGGTTGTGCGTATTCCCGGACCGCTATTTTGAATTTGACGGTGCAGGCCGCAGCAGCGCACGCGCGATTGTGGTGGATGGAACCGCCGACCGGGTCGCCGAGGACGCTACCGGCACACCGCGCAATGCCCGGCATCTTACGTCATACGAACGCGACCGGCTGGTGCTGAATCAGGTCGTCTTCCTGTTGGAGAGCGCCTGGCTCCAGCCGCAACCGGTCGAGGTGCGGCATAATGTGCTGGTCGTCCAGGCGGCTGGGCGCACCTACAAATTGTTTCTCGACAGCGCGAGCTTACCCGAGCGGGTCTTGTCGCTTCCGGTTCCCGGCGAGAAGCACAAGGTCAAGTTCGATTACCGGCTGCAACACTATCGCGACTTTCAGGGCGTGATGCTGCCGGCGCGGGTTGCGGCGATTAGCGGGGTGCACCAATCGACCTGGGACGTGGATTATGAGATCGACGCCAAGTACAATCCGAAGATGTTCGAGCGCATGCCGGATCTAGCCAACGGTCCCGAGCCGTGGAGGATGCGATGATGTGGGGCCGACCTCCAGGTCTGTCAGGATGGGCTTGCAGCCCACTAATAGTGATGAAAGACCGTGTGGCGCACGCTTTAGCGTGCCGCTGTCGGCTTCAGCCGACAGTTCCGCGGCAGGTGCGCGGCTCTGGGGCACGGCGAACTGAAGTTCGCCGCGGCATGCTGAAGCGTGCGTCACGGGGCGGGTTTTCGACCGTGCGCGGGTCCTCCAGGACCCGCCAACTGCTGGCGCTCGTGGCGGCGCTACTCGCCGTTCCGCCGCCGCGCGTCGTGGCACAGGACGAACAGCCGACGTTCAAGGCCGAAGTGAAAGTGGTCAACGTGCTGGCGACCGTGCGCAACAAGAAGGGCGCATTTATTCGCGATCTGGGTAAAGACGATTTCTCGGTTTTGGAGAACGGCCGCGCGCAAACCATCCGCTACTTTTCGCGGCAGACCGACTTACCACTCACCATCGGCCTGATGATAGATACCAGCATGAGCCAGAAGCGCGTGATGGAAGCGGAGCGTATCGCCTCATACACCTTTCTGGAGCAGGTTTTGCGGGAGAAGAAAGATCAGGTATTCATCATGCAATTCGATCTATCGCCGATCCTGCGCCAGGAGCTGACCTCCTCTTTCCTGAAGCTGAGCGATGCGCTGCAACGCGTGGACACGCCCAGCATGAACGATCTGCAGAGCCAGACCGGCGGCGGCACCATGTTATACGATGCGATGTTCAAAGCGTCCAGGGAAATCATGCAGAAGCAGACCGGCCGCAAAGCGCTGATCGTGCTTACCGACGGCGTAGACACCGGGAGCGAGGCGAGCATCGCGGACTCCATCGAGGCCGCCCAGCGGGCCGACACGCTGATCTACTCGATTCTGTTTTCCGATGAGGGCTTCTACGGCATGTTTGGCGGCGGGGACGGCCGAGGCGCCTTGACGCGCATGTCGCGGGAAACCGGCGGCGGCTTCTTCGAGGTATCGAAGAAAGACAGCCTGGATAACATCTTCGCACAACTTCAGGAGGAGTTACGAAGTCAGTATAACATCGGGTACGAGTCGGATCGGCCGGTGAGTATTTCGGAGTGGCGCAAGATACAACTGACTACTCATCAAAAAGGGCTGGTAGTGCAGGCGCGCGGGCGTTATTGGGCGCAGCGCTAGTGGGGCAGACTTCCAGGTCTGCGCGGGTCCGCCAGGATCAGATCATTCATACCGAAGCGCCAGGCACAGCACCGCGAGGAACGTGAAGCCGGTGGACTTCCGCGCCAGGCGGAGCGAGTGAGTGAGGTCCAGCAGGAAACCGTGCATAGATCTGGAGACACCGGTGGGCGTGGATTGTTCCCGGAACGAGGCCCCGGACACAGCGTAATGAGACGAGGGTTGGGTGTGGGAACGGGTCGACGGCGAAGTGCCTCGTTTGGGACGCCGGTCCCGCATTCATCGCGGAATCTGCAAATTCTGCGACCTGACTTTGACCATGCTGCCGGACTGGCTGGTTCCCGGCGGGCACTACCGCCTCGCCGCCCGCCAACAAGCTGAACGTCTGGCCACGGAGCAAGAACGGCCCCTGGAGCAATGTGTTCCCGACAGCGCCGGCGAGAAGCGTTACGCGGATCCCTCCACGGTGCGCCGCCGGTTCCAACGCCGGCTGGAAAGCCTGTGGCTGTGGCTCGTCGGGAGGTGGCCGCAGCCACCCACCCTGTTTGCCTGGGATTGGAAGGCGGCACGTCGTATTCCGATTCCGGAGACAAATTCGCCATGAACTGCGAGCCACGACAGCACCTGCGGCGGAGGATTCCGCGGCTCACTTACCGCAAACAACAAGGATGGAAACCGATCGCGTACAGCGCATCCGGCGAGGTGTGCGGACTGTGCCCGTTGCATCGCGACAGCCGGCCCTCCTTCTATGTCAACCGTCGCAAGGACGTGTTCTACTGCCATGGGTGCGGACAGGGAGGCGATGTGATCCGGCTGGCGGAACTGCTCCACGGGCTGCACTTCCAGGCAGCGCTGGTCACCCTCATGGGGCCCGATCGCCGTCAATAAGCTCTCCGCGCTCGGCCTGCCGGTAGCCTTCATCTACATGGGACGATGGCGCTCGGCGTTCCTCGCCGGTCCTTGATTGGCACGGCTGTCCATGTCGGTTCTCGTGCTCAGACATGCCGATTTCATTGTGCGAAGAGCGGGTCCTGGAGGAACCGCGCAGACCTGGAGGTCTGCCCCACCATGCCACACAGAGCAGGGCAAGGGATATTAAGCAATGATGCCCTTGCGCACGGCGTACAAGATCAGCTCGGGCACGCTGTGCAGATTCAGCTTTTGCAGGATGTGCGTACGATGGGTCTCCACGGTGTACAGGCTGAGGTTCAGCATGTTGGCGACTTCCTTGTTGGTGCGGCCTTCCGCCAGAAGCTGCAGGATCTCGCGCTCGCGATTGGTAAGCAGCTCATAGGTGTCCTCTGCGCCGCGGCTCTCTAACTGGCGCATATAATCTTCCACCAGGATCTTACTGATCGCGGGGCTGAAAAACGATTTGCCTTCAGTCAGCGCGCGCACGGCGGCCAGCAGGTCGGCTTCGGCGGAATCCTTCAACAGGTAGGCGCGCGCGCCGGCCTTGAGCGCGCGGATGACGTAGCTCTCGTCGGAGTGCATGCTGAGGATGGCGATGGCGGTGCGCGGATTGCGGTTGACGATCTGGCGGGCGGCCTCGATGCCGTTCAGGTTAGGCATGGCGATGTCCATGATGACCACATCGGGTTTGGCGGATTCGCTGAGTGCCACCGCCTGGCGGCCGTCCGCGGCTTCCCCGACGACTTGCAAATGGGGCTGGCGCTCCAGCAGCAGGCGCAGGCCATTGCGCATAACGGTATGGTCGTCGGCCAGCAAGATCCGCACGGGATTCACGCGATGGCCTCCATGGCGCGCGCCGCTAAGGGGATTTCGATGCGCAATCTGGTGCCACGCCCGGGCTCGGACTGCAAGTGGAAGCGGCCGCGCAAATGCGTGACACGCTCTTCCATGCCCAACAGGCCGAGACCGCGCGTGTGTACGCTGTCGAAGCCCTGGCCATCGTCGAGCACGCTCAAGAGGATGCGCCTGCTCTCCTCGACCACATGGATACGTACGCTGCGCGCGAAGGCGTGGCGGGCGCAGTTGTGCAGAGCTTCCTGCACCACGCGATAGATACAAGTCTTGACCTCTTCGGGCAAATCGTCGGCCACGCTTTCGGCGTCCACCGTGACGGCCATGCCGGTGCGTTTGGATATCTCGCGCGCCTGCCATTGCAGGGCGGGCACCAGGCCCAGATCGTCGAGCATGGAGGGACGCAGCAGCAGCGCCATGTTGCGCACCACGTTGACGCTGCTCTCGGCCAGCTTGCGGATGGACTCCACGTGGCTGCGCAACTCGGCGCCGCCGGGCGCGACGGCTCCCAGATTGCCAAGTTCCATTAACAGCGCGCTCAGCGACTGGCCGACTTCATCGTGCAGCTCGCGGGAGATGGCGCGACGCTCCTGCTCCTGCGCCTCTACCAGGCTGGCGGATAGTTCTTTCAGCTTGGCCTGCGCATGGGCCGCCTGGCGGTAGCGCAGATCTGCGTCGCGCGCCAGGTGCAGGATATGGTGGGTGGTGGCTACCGCCAGCAGCGCGCCGATTCCCAGAGTGAGGGCGAGCATCAAGCCCAGCCGGTAGCGAAAACGGTCGAAGATGTCTTTCAGCCGCTCGTCGCCGTTGTTGAGTTCCCGCTCGTTGACCGAACCGATGCGGTCGGCGATTTCCAGCGTGGTGGCGCGGCGCGGGAAGAGTTCCTGGTGCATGAAGGCGTCGCTGCGGGCCAGCTTTTCCGCCGCATCCCAATGGGAGATGGGGTCGAGCACTTTCCAATAGTCGGCGATGCGGGCCTCGAGAGCCTGAAAGGGGGCTTCTTCTCCGGCATCCAGCGACTGGGAATAGCGAACGAGCGCGGCATCCATTTCTCCGCGCACTTTCTGCAAGCTGGCGCGATACGTCTCCGCGCGCGAGGCATCCCGTTCCAGCAGGTAATCGCGCGTAAACGTGCCCGATTGGTAGAGGGCCGAGCGGATCTCCTCCAGGGCGCGATTGCGCAGCAGGAACGTCTGGCGGATCTGGACATTGCGCGACTGCACCTGGTGCAACGCGCGCAGCGAGTCGATACCGGCGAAGAGCATCAGTCCCAGCATGCCGCCAAAGCTGGCCAGCAGCACCACCTGCACTCCCCACTGGAGAGGCTGCACGCTCCGTTTGAAAACCACGGCGTCTTTGGTTTCCTCAGGCTCCATAGATAAGGTATCAGCTTGGCTTCTTCGATCATATACCCTCCATTCGGTAGATTTGGGGAAACCGCTCCCTGACGGTCGCGGCTCGGCAAACAGAAATGCTCACAAATACTCTGCCGACAGGATACCGGCCGGGCGGACGAGTCTTTAACCTTGAATCAGTAGCCTGCGCTATAATCCGGCTTATGTCATCCGAACTAGCGCCGCGCCGCGGATTCTTGCAGCGTTTGGCGGGATTCGCGGGACTGTCGGCCGCGGCGTCGTCCGCGAGCGCGCAGACCGGCCAGAGCGCCGCCGGCGATTATCCCTTCCTGCCGCGTTACGCGCGCGCCCAGAATTACCGTTCGCTCAAACAATCCAGTTTCGACCGCACGGGCGGCAATGCCGACTCGTGGCCGATCCAGCCGGGCGCCACGCGAGAGCTATTCGCCTCCGAAGGCCCCGGCGTGATCACGCATATCTGGTTCACCATCGCCGCGGACAGCTCCAATCACCTTAAGGAGATCGTGATCCGCATATACTGGGACGGCCAAGCCAAACCGAGCGTGGAAGTGCCGGTGGGCGATTTCTTCGGATTGAACCTGGGGCAATACTTCGTCTATCAGTCGGCGTTCCTGAATTGCTCCTCGGTCAACGCGTTGAACTGTTACTTCGCCATGCCCTTCCGCAGGTCGGCCCGCATCACCGCCACCAACGAAAGCGCGCGCCGCGTGGGCGCATTCTATTCGAACATCGATTACCAGATGGTGCCCGCGCTCCCGGACGAAGTGCTGTACTTCCACGCGCAGTACCGCCAGGCTGCGCCGAACAAGCCCACCACCAACGATTGGCGGACCAATGGCGACGCCGACAAGCTGAAGAATCTCGACGGAAAGGACAACTACGTCTTTGCCGAAACGCGCGGGCGCGGGCACCTGATGGGAGTGACCCTGGGCGTCCTGCAGAACCAGGATTACTGGATGGGCGAAGGCGACGAGATGGTGTTCGTGGACGACGAGAGCCACCCCGCGATCACGGGCACCGGGACGGAAGATTATTTCAACGGCGCATGGGACTTCGACGGCGTCCCGTTCGCGCATCTCTATAATGGGGCGCCGCTCATCGTCGATCCGGAGCGCGCGGGAGGCCGGTATTGCCTGTACCGCTGGCACGCCGACAATCCGATTACGTTCACGAAGTATCTTAAGTACACGATCGAGCACGGCCACGCCAATCACCGCGCCGATAACTACTTTTCCGTGGCTTATTGGTATCAGGCGGGGGCGTATACGGATTTCCCGCCGCTGCCTCTCGCGGAGAGCCGTATTCCCAGGTTGAAGGCGGTAGCGGGTCCAGGCACGGCGCAGCCGGCGTGAGGGGCGTGGCGCAGGCGCCCTTGCATGCCGCGTGCCACTCGTGGGGACGCAAGGTTTACCAGGTTTCGGCAAGCCGGGGAATGTCTGACAATGAAAGAGTGGTGGCCGTGTTGCTGCCCGGGATGGATGGAACCGGAATCCTGTTCAACGAATTCATACGGCTCTTGCCCGATCGAGTCGAAGCTAACTAAGGCCGTGCGTTATCCCGAAGACGAATATCTGACGTATGGGCAGTTGGCTGAAAGGGTCGTTCACGTTCTTATGTGATCGTCGCAGAATCGTATTCGGGACCTGTCGCGGCTCTACTCGCCGTACACCCAGTTGGGAATCTTCGCGCTGTGGTCTTCGTATCGAGCTTCGTGTCTCTTCCATGCGGTCGTGCAGGTCCATGGATTGCGAAGGTGCTCCCGGTAGCTCTGTTTCGTGCGCGCGCACCGGTTTGGACTCTGCGATGGCTTCTATGTGCAAGATGCCATTGCTCGCGTGAGCCCGGAGGTGCTGGCCCGAAGGCTACGAGACGCTCTAATCTAAGTTCGGACTTCGCAGAATCACTCGGGGATTGCGCCGTCCGAATCGTGTGACTGGTGGCGGGGTCCGACCGCTTGCTTGGAACTCGAGGGCTTCGGGAGTTGCTCACCGCAAAGCCCCATGTTGAAACTGTGAAGGTCGCCGGTCCCCACCTTTTGCTTCAATGTGCTCCAGAAAGAAGCATGGCTGCGGTTCGGGAGCTCGGGCTATTTGGGAGTCATTGATTTCACACGGTACTCTTGAAAGCCGGCAAGACAGGCCAGGAGGCCTGTCCTACCGATGGAGGTTGCCGCTGAGTCCCTCATCGAGCGAGATGTTGTTCTTTTCCAGAGTTTCGCCGAGCACCTGGTCGAGAGACACGCGAGCGCGCGCGTAAGTTATCGACGCATTTACTTCGGATATCTGCGCGGTGACCAGCACTCGCTGATCGATAATGATGTCGTTGAACGTGGATATGCCGTAAGAGAATTTCTTGCGCTCGCTGGCGAGTAACTCCTCCTGTAAAATCCGGGTCTGTTTGGCCGCTGAGTACTTGGCGCGGGACTGACGGAGCGCGCTGAGCTGGTTCGAGATATCCACGACGATCTGATTCGTGTCTCGCTGTGTGGCGACCTGCTGCTGGCGGTATTGCAACTGGTCGATGCCGTAGTCGCCTTGCGCCTGCCGGTTTCGCAGGGGGATCGAAAGATTCAGAGATCCCTGCTCACTGGGAAAATCCCGGCGGAAGATCTGCTTGAGCGCGGTGCCATAACCGCCGATGAAATACGGATTCGGCGCGGTCTGGGGCGCACCGGCCGCGCCGCGGTTATAGGTCTGCAGTTGAACCTGCAAGGACGGCAATAGAGGGTTCTCGGTTCCGGCCAGGGAGATCTCGGAGGTCCGGTCCCGGAACTTCGAAACCGCCACGTCCGGCCTCTTCTGCATGGCCGTCGAGACCAATTGGCGCAACGGGGGCAAATCGTCGGTGTCCGGGACCTGGATGCTGTCGAGTGTCACGATTTCGGCCGCTTCTATCTCGGGATCCGGCGTGCGAGTGAGGGCATCCTTGAGCGCGTTTTCCCGTTGGCGCACGTTGTATTGCGCCACGACCACGTCCTGCATACGGCTGGAGGCCTCGGCTTTGGCGCGCGGCAGTTCGACTCGCGGCATGGCGCCCGCCGCGATCTCCTTCTGGGTGTCCTCGTAAAACTTTTGCGCCATCTGCAGGGCGCCTTGTCTTACTTTCAGTTCATCGTTCGAGCTTACCAAGTCCCAGTAGAAGTTGAGCACGCTGGCAGTCGAATCGAGCAACTGGGAGCGGAAGGTCTCCCGCGATGCCACCGTGTTGATCTGGGCGATGCGGATGAAGCGGTCGTTGAGGTTGACGCCGAAGCCACGCAGGAGGTTGTGCTGCAAGGCCAGACTCATGTAAGGTCCCACCGCGGGCTCCAGGCTGTCGGTAGGAACGTTCTCTTTCAGATACTGTTCGTAGTCCCGGTACTGTATGTAGCCGCCGCTCAGCAGTCCTTCCTGGAGCACTGTGTTATAGGCATGTATGGACTGGATCAGGCTGGCCGTCTGACTGGCGATCGGATTGGACTGCGGATAGGTCAAATGTTCAAAAGTCGTGGTGTTTTGCAGAACGGGATCGAGATTCGGCGTAATCGCGCCGACCTGTTGAATCACCGCGCCTCCGGCGCTGACGCCGTTGCTGTTCCCGCTGCCGCCGGAAAGACCGGCGCTCTGCTGACTGCCGCTCACGCCCAGGCCGCTGTCCACGCTGGACACTTGCGCGCTGGCGCTGGGCACGCCGCGCACCGGGCCGCCGGCTTTGGACCGCTCCAACGCCGACTGCGCGAGCAGGAGACCATACCGGTCCACTTCCAGGTTCAGATTGTTTTCGATGGCCAGTGCCAGCGCATCCTGCACCGTCAGGTAGAGCTTGCCTGCCCGCAGCATCTCATGCAGCCGGCCCGAGTTACCCAGCCGGCTGGCAGATACCGTTGGGGCTACGTAGGAGCGGATAGGAACTGGCAAATGCGGCTTCTCGATCGCGACCTGCTGGTCTTGCGCGGAACAGATAGCGGCCGCGCAGATCCAGGCCAACAGATTTCGTGGCAGGTTGCCGGATTTCATCTGGGAAGCTCCTGCTTCTTCTGTTCCGGGAGTGACTCAGGTATGACGGAATCTCGGGCGACATGTCCGGCAGCCGCCTCTTGCATGGAAATATGGTTTAGTTCGAGCGTCCGGCCCATGGCCATGTCAAACGCAATCTTAGCGTGCGTATAGTTGGCCATGGCCTGCACTTCGGCGTCCTGATCGGTGGCCAGGTCTCGTTGCGCCTGAATCACCAGAGTGACGCTGGATACGCCGTGCTGAAACCGGTTCTGCTCGTCCTTGAGGCTCTGTTCACCCAGTCTTCTGGTATCGACCACCGTCTCATAGCGGGCGCGGGCCTGCTGCAACCCGATCAGCGCGGTCTTCACATCCACCCTGACTTGGTTGGCGGCGCGTTGAAACTGCAGTTCGGCTTGCCGGAGTTGGAGTTCATCGGTCACATAGTCGGCCTGTGCGGCGCGGTTTCGGAATGGGATCGTGAGGGAGACCCCGGCGGAATAGTTCGGGAAATCGCGGCGGAAGATCTGGCCCAGAAGATTTCCCGTTCCGCCGATGAAATAGGTATCCGGCGGGCCGTTTTGTCCGTTGTAGGTCGGGTTCACCGGGCCGCTCAGGCCGTTGTTGGTGAGCTCCAGAAACGCCTGCAAAGTGGGCAGCAGTCCGTTCCGGTCGCCTTTGATCAATATCTTCTGGCTGTCGATGTTGATATTGCTTCGCTCGATTTCGACGCGGTTGGCCATGGCTTCCGGGAGCAGCTCCGGCAACGGCTTGATCTCGTCCGTTTTGGGAACTTCTATGGGATTCAGAGGCACCATATGCACGTCGTCCAGCCAGGCGTTGGCTATGGCATTGCGGCTCAGCGCATTCTTCAGGACGATTTCCTGTTGCTGCACGTTGGTCTGCGCGAAGAGCAGATCTTCTTTACTGACGGAGACCTGGGCGGCGGCGCGGGTCACCTCCACCGCCGGCAGCGAGCCGATCTTGACCATCTTGCGGTCGTCTTCATAAAGTTTCTGGGACGTCGCCAGGGCTCGTTCCTTGATGCGCACGGCGTCGACGAAACTCACCAGGTCCCAGTAGAGGTTGAGCGCCGCGGAAACCGTGGTGGCCACTTGCAGCTTAAGCTGCAGGTCGCTCACTTTCATATTGTTCTTCGCAATCCGGATATCGCGGTTATTGACCCCAATATTGAATCCCTGCAGAAGATTTTGCGTGACCACCAGGTCCAGGAAGCCAGTGATCGACGGGTTGAAGAGGGGTGTAGGGCTATTTTGCAGACTGCGGTTGTCGTAAAAGGTAAGTTGCGCGAAGGTGCCGGTGATGAACTGCTGCGAGTAGTTGAAGACAAATTGCCGGTAATCGTTCGTAAGAACGCTGGTCTGGTTAAACGACTCATTGGTTAGCGGCGTAGTGAGGTGCCCGGCCGAGAAGCTCGCGTACAGGCTCGGATCCAAGTCGGGAGGCACCGGACCGATCTGACTCACAATGCCGCCGCCCGACCCCAGACCGGCGCCTCCGGCGAGCCCGTTGGCATTCACGCTAACTCCGGCTGTGCTGACGCTGGTGGGCCCAGGCATAATCGGCGTGTCTACTTGCCGCAGAAACCCGCCGCCCTGGGTCCGGCGCAGCACCTCCCGCGCCAGAAAAGGACTATAGCGCTGCACCGCGATGTCGAGATTGTTCTCCAACACCAACGCAATCACGTCCTCGACGGACAGATAGAGATTGCCCGCCCGAACCAGCGATTCCAAACGGGGCGAGTTGCTCAACCTGGCCGGCGCCACCCTGCGCTTCTCGTTGTGAAACGGAGCCAACACGTGGCCGACAACCGGTGGCGGCTTGGGCGACTCAATGGAAACTTCGGAAGATTGAGCGAATGCGATCGAACTCGAACCAACCCACACCAGGGCTAAGACATTTCGAAATGAGTTCATTGTGTAGGTGTGTCATGGGCAATTAGCCTTCCACTGGTTTTTGGAGAGACAACAGAGTTTGCGCCAGCGCCGGTGTCCGATTTTGGGACCGGATGTTCGATTTCGATGTGATGGATTCCAAGGCGGACCGGCCCGGAGGCCTGTCCTACCGCAGAGCGTCGAGGGCCACGCGTCCAATGGCTTCGTCGACTTCCGACGGCGCGCCGCTCACACCGATGCCTCCGATAGTCTGACCGTCGACTTGAATGGGCAGCCCGCCCTGATTTGGAAAAGCGTCCGGGAACGCCAGCACCTGCAGATCGCCGCTCTTCAGTTGGTCGG
>OCTA010000627.1_pt1 | contig 32304 bp, 21 predicted proteins | sample 1538991 | NCBI WGS metagenome assembly OCTA01 (sample SAMEA3539302, study PRJEB22396) | soil metagenome | biome: tundra; feature: field; material: soil | place: USA | collected 2010-05 | depth 0.15 m | reverse complement strand
AGCTTACGGCCAACAGGCGAAGAACTGAAGAAAATCCTCCTGCTCGCCTGCTGCCTACCAGGAGGCCTGCGCACGTAGCCCCCCTCCTGCTCGCCTGCTGCTACCAGGCGAGTGGTTTCGCGAGCTGACCCCTTCATTCAGTTCATTCTGCGAATTGGCCGACCTGCGTTCTTGTCCGTAGTCTTGCCGTGGTCGAGGGCTAGCACGCCGTTCACGAGTACGAATGTTATGCCGGACGGCGGATTCAGCGGCGCAGCGTAGGTCGCATTGTCCTCGACCTGGCCGGGATCAAACACAACCAGATCCGCCGCATATCCCTGCCGGATGCGACCCCTGCGACCCAGGTGAAAGGTCTCTGCGGCGAGGCTCGTCATTTTTCGGAGCGCCTCTTCCAACGTGAGCACGTGTAACTCGCGGACGTAATGACCGAGTATACGGGCAAAGTTACCTACGCCGCGGGGATGGACAAAAAAGGCCTCCCCGGCGCGGACCGCACTATCCGTTCCGAAAGAGGTGTGCGAATCCTGCAAGATGGTCTCAACATCGTCCTCTTTCATGTCGGTGTATACCATCTGTGCGCCGCCGTGAGAGAGCAGATACAAAATAGCATCTACCTGCGACGTCAGGCTGACCCTGGTCTGGCTTCCTTCGCCATAACCCAGCGATACGGCGACGTCTGGAATGTCCTTGCCTTCGAGTTCCCGATTGGGGCTGAAAACCGCGACCTTCGCGTATGAAAAGTCCGGGAAGCCTGCCTCGCGCAGCCGTGCCAGTATCTCTTGGCTAATGGCCGCCTTCCGGCTGGCACCGTCTCCCAGGGCACGCCACCTCACGTTGTCACCGCGGAGATCCTTCGGCAGCAAGATCTCCAGCGAAGTCGAGGACGCGTGATAACCATAAACATCGAGGGTGATGGGCAGGCCCGCCTCGCGCTCGCGGTCGAGCCGCTTCAGCCGGCTGGCCGCGCTGCCCCATTGCCGCTCGGCTGCAATCTTGAAATGCGAGATATGCAGAGGGACATGAGCCAGCCGCGCAATCTGGATAGCCTCCTCCAAAGACTGCCGGCCTTCAATCCCCTCGTCCCGCATGTGGGTGACGTACAACCCGGAGTACCGGCCGGCAACCTTCGCTAGTTGAACTAACTCGTCGCGCGTGGCAAAGCACCCGGGCGAATACGCCAGACCCGAAGAAAAGCCGAGCGCGCCCGCAGCCATGTTCCGGTCTACCAGCTTGCGCATCTTCTCGATGGCTTCGGGGGAAGCTGCCTCGGCAGCGCGCCCCATCACCGCTTCACGCACGGAGTTGTGGCCGACCAGCGTTGCTACATTTACCTGGCTACCAGACTTGGAGAGACCTTCGAGCAATCCCCCTATGTCAATCGACGACGTGCCGCAGTTCCCGGTGATCAGAGTTGTAACGCCTTGCCGGACAAAGTTAGGGGCGCGAAAGGGACGATTCTTCGGAATATTCCGTTCGACATGTGTGTGAACATCGATAAAGCCGGGCGCGACTACCTCCCCATGCGCGTTCAGCCACTGCTTGGCCCTCGCCGGATACAGAAATCCGATCTTGGCAATCTTCCCGCCACGAATGCCCACGCAAAGTCCTCGTGTGAGCATACGCTCGCCGTCGAAGATCCTGCCGTTGTAGACGATTAAATCGAACGTTCCGAGGTGGCGGCGCCACTGCCACACCAACAGCGCGCCGATGGCGAGCGCAGCCAGCAGGGCCACCGCTAACCAGCGTGCCCGGCGGCTAAACGGGGATCGTCGAAAGCTGGCTCGTGGCATCAGTATCTGCTACAGATCCCCGCCATGCGCCGCTGGATGGCATCGCGGTCGAAGGGAGGCGGATTCATCGAAGCGGAGAGGCTCATGAGAGATTTGTATTCCGCGCAGGCCGAGGAAAGATTCTTGAACGGCGGCGCAAGATACAGCTCCATCAAGTTGCGATGCGGCCAGATCCAGTCGGGTGAAACTTGTTTTGCACGGCTATAGTATTCTTCCGTGCAGGAAGAGCGATGCAGGCGAAAGCAGGACTTCCCCACCCCCAAAAGCGCCAAGTCCCAGTTCGGCTGATATTGGAGCGCCCTCTGGAAACCATTGAGCGCGTCGGAGAATCGCCCTTGAATGAAGAGCAACTGGGCGTTTGCGTATTCTTTGCGGGCTTGGCTGATGGCATCCGACGAGTCCATGGAGATAAGCCATGTTTCCACGTTCGTCAAGTCCTGCCAGTTGGCTTGCGAGAGGTCGGATGCGCGATGCCAGCGGTCGAGTTGCCCGTTGCTCATCTGTTGCAGCAGGGGCCGGGCTTTGGCGTTCATCTCCCGAACCTTGGGGCTGTTCACGCCCTCGGATTGCAGGGTCTTCTGGTAATAGTCATATGCGCTCTGGCCCGGCGGGCCGACCAATTGCCCTTTCTGGATAGCGGTATTGAAGTTCCGCATGGCAGATCCGGAGGCCCAGATCCAGATCGCAATTACGGCCGCCGCGAGTCCGATAATCCACAAAAGCGTTTTACGGTTGGACTTGGGAGTTGGAGTCACGATTGGCGGTTGAGCAGGTACAACCGGCCGCTGGGGTTGAGTTATAGGGGTGGTCTGTTCCTTAGGCTCCAGCGTGCTGTCCTTCGGCCTACCGCAGCGCTGACAAAATTTGGCGTCGGTCGCATTGAGCGCATGGCAGTTGCAGACCCATCCTGGGGCGGCCAGTGCCGGCGCAGGAGGTGGCGGAGGCGGAGGAGGTTGAGCAGTAACCGGCTTGGGCGGCTTCTCGGGCTTGGATTTCTCGAGTGTTTCAAGAGCGGTGTGGACGCGCTTCGATCCGGAAATGTGGTGTGCGTGATCGAGAAGTTCAAGGGCCTTGCCCGCATTGCCACCGTCCATCGCGGACTTGGCGGAAGATACCAAACCCCGGAATTGCTCGAGGTTCTGTAGAGACTCGGGCCTCTTACCGTTTGCGTGCAAGACCCAATCCAAGGTGCAGCCAAACGCCAGATCCTTCACATTCGCGAGGGTGTTCTCGACCCGCTGGGCATCGGGCGAAACCGAGCCGGCCAGCGCCTCGACCGTGGCATGAACGGAACCGTAGAGGTCTTTGCCGAAGACTTCCCCGGCGGGTGGAGGGTCCTGGTTCCGGACGGTGTCCGAGATGTAACAGGACTCGCGGAACAGGGCTGGCGATCTGTCGCCATTCAGAAGAATCTTCTCCGCGTCGAGCGAGCCAACGTATACGGGGGGGGCCAGCGAGTAAATTTCTTTGAGCCCGGCAAGGAGAGTATCGAGCAGAGTGCTGGCCCGTTCCTCGGGAAACGAACCCCGTTTCTCAATCGCCTCGCGAAGGCTGGCGCGTTCCGGCACGGCCTCCACCGTGTAGAAACAGGATCGGTGCGAGAAGTGTTCCAGGACCGGGACCAAACAGCGTGGTCTGGCATCGATGAGATAACGCGCTGCACGATCGAAGCGTGTCAAGCGGGCGCGCTCGCCGGTGGTGGATGGGAAAATCTCGCGGACCACACACGCTTCGCCCGTCCTGGCGAATTGCGCCAGGTAGCGGAAACCGGTATCGGTTTGACCTAGGCACGACAAAACGCGGTACCGCTGTACGAAAACCTGGCCCGCTACCACGCGGCTCAATTTCCCGCCGCATTGGCCGCAAGTAAGCGCCTGGGCTGGATTTTCCGCTTTGTCGTGAGGGCAGGTCAGGCTCGCCATGAGATCACATCATTCATACAGAATCACTGAAGCCTTGCGCACGATCTGGCTCCCCTGGCGGAATCCGCGCGAGACCAAGCGCGCCACCGATGGGGCGCTCCCGGCGCCGCCTGGACGGGGCATAACCTGAACCACCGCGTGTTCGGAGGCGCGAAACTCGTCGTTCGGAGCGGGCGCGATTTGCTCCAGACTTGCAGTACTCACGACATCCTGCAGCAGTCCTTGGATGCGGATGTCGCTGCGTTTCAGATCCACGTTGGCATCTAGAAAATCGGACGCGGTCTGGGCCGCAGCAGCCGCCAGGGCCCGGAACCGGCGGTCAAAATACTCGATCGGCTTTTCCACTTTCAGAATCTGGTTCTTGATCCCGGTGGCAATCCCGCTCATGAGCCCTTCCCGGTTGGCCTTCGAGGCGTAAAACTCAACTTCGAAGCGAAGCCGCATACGGTTCGTGGAGGTGATTTGCAGCAGGTCCTCAATCTCCGATTGGAGTTGGCGGGCTTGGTCGATCAGCGGCTTGAGCCTCTCGGTCGCATCTGGAAACTGGGGCGCGATACCGTCCTGCAAGTTGCCGATTGCCCGTTCGAGAGCCTGGGTGCGCTCCTTATTCGGTTTCAGCCCGTCCCTGGGCGGGACGGACTGCGCGAAAAAATCCGATACCGCACGATCGAGCAGTTTGGCCGTATCCTCACCAGCGCCGCTGGCTAAGTAGCCCTGCGGCAGAGCGGTAAGGAGCGCCGCCAGATTCTGGCTGGCATTGGCGCGGAATTGCTCGAGTGCTTCGCTGTGGCGCTGCAAGTCGGATTGCACCGCCGCCATGTTGGCGGTCAGGTGTTTGAGAGTTCCGTTCTGGGAGGATTGGAGATCGTTCAGCGCACCTTGCAACTCGTTCATCCGCTGATCCAACATCTGCTGCAAGGCGGCCACGTCCTGCTGGGATGCGCGGGTGGAAATGTCAGAGGAGAGATCCCGCTGCCGGTCGCCGGTATCCTGAATCCGGGTTTGCAGCCTCGTGAGGTCGGCCGAGAACTCTCGGAAGCGGTCCACCTCGATTGCGGCGCCGCGGTCATCCGCACCGGTTTTTTTTGGCGTAGCGCTGGTTCTACGGAAGAGGCTCATTCCGGCAGCCAGGAGCGCCATCAATGCGATCGTGAGTGTGATGTAGGGCAGGATTGACGCGTGTTTCAGGGCTGGCTTATCCGTACCCCGAGACTGAATAGCAGGCTTGTGGGCCGCATCGGCCTTGGGAGCCGTCGCCGGCATTCCCGGCGCGTCGAAACTCAAGAGCGTCGTCGACACGTTCACGTTCTTGTCTGGCGCCTTTATCCGCACAATACCAGGCTCGCCCTTTGGCTGGAGCTGTTCTATGGACTGGGCCGTTTGATCGATTAGTTTCAGATCCATCGAGGCACCTGCCTCCGCTGTGACATTGCAGGAGACGCTGTGATTGATCCGGTACCATTTATCCGCGGCCATCTCCGTCCTACCGCAGGTTATCGCCGTCCCGGTCTCCGCGTGGAAGCTAATACCGCGCGCCTTGCCGGTGTCAATCTTGAATTCTCCGCTGTCGCCCTGTAGCGTGACGGTGAGCTGCATAGGACCCTTGAGAGGTCTCTCGCTACTACCGAGCTTGATGGTTTTAACTTCTTGACCCACCAAGGCCGTCACCAGGACCACAGCGCCTAAGACCACACGAACGAAGAATCGCATCAGATGCCTCCTTGTGCCGCGTGCGCGTCCGGTCGCACGAACGGAATCGACTCGCGGCCTTGGATATGCGCTACGAAGCTCGGTTTGAAATCCCGTGAAAGGCGCAATTCGAGACGCGCCGGAACAACCTCGTTCTTGGCCAACGTATTGTGCGCCGGGTCGATCACAAACGTCCCAATGACCGTGATGTCGACATTGCCTGGTATGGAATCGTTCGAAACGCCGGCATTGTCAAGCAGCCGGATCTTCACCCCCGAGCGCAGTGGAAAATTATCAAGGTGCCCCGTTATGCCTTGCTCCGAGATAGCCAATCCCAAGCCGATCAATTCCACGAAGCTATGCTTGCCGGCATCCTCAATACCGATTCGCGAAGTCGTTCGCACGAACCCGGATTCGTCCAAGATGAGTACTACGCCGACGGCTGCACGATACCGGTCCGGGATGCAGGCGCCCTCAACGACGCATTCCTTCGGCTCGGGCGCGGGGCGGATCTGAGCGTTCGGAAAACGCTCAGCCAGAACCTCCCTTACCAGCGGAATAGCGCTGGGCTTGCCTGAGAGCCGAATGTAGTCGATGCCGCCGGTTTGCGAAACGGAGACCAGTCCGGCCAAGCTGGCAGCCAGGTCTTCGAGGTGAGGACGCAGGAAGGCATCCAAATCAACCCGCTTGGGTACGATTTGCAGGTGCTCAAACAGCCGGTCCTCGGGTCCCGAACGGGTCCACAGAGAGAGCTTGAGAAAGGGGAAGAGGTCCGGTTTCAAGGGCGGGAAGTGCAGCGCATGATCGTCGCCGTATTGGATCAGCAGGAGCTTGGTTTGTTCCGCCCATTGCAAGAGCCGCCCGTGATTCTGGATAGCGATCTGGCGCCGATTTCCATCGGTCAGCTTGGCAGCCTCGACCAGCAGGTTTTCATCGGGATGGTCGGCGGCGGCGATTCGCTGGCAGCCCGCCAGACCCTGCTCGTAAACAAAGCGTGTCAGGTTCTCGCCGCCGAACCAGCGTCCCGTCGAGTTAATCTGATGCGGGTAGACCTCCACGTAACCCTTGGACCGCCGGTTTTCCACTTCGAGGAGGGAAAGGTCGGTTGTCCCTCCTCCGAAGTCGAAGACCCCGATGGTGTATCGCTCTCTTTCCAGCGCCTCGGGGTCAATCACGAACCCGAGTGCCGCGGCCACCGGCTCGGGGAGTAAAGTGATTTCGCAGTCCGCGCCGAATGCCCGCCGAACGGCCTCTTCCAGATCCATCATCTGGTCCAGCTTGAAACGGGATGGATGCGTGATGACGATGTTGCGGAATCGCACCCCGCGCCGGAAGCGTTCCGCGGCGCGGCGGACCTCGCGGAGATAGTCTGAGACCACTTGCTTGGCCGGATAGTACACCACCACGTCCGGCGAGTTGTAGAAGCAGATCTCGAACGGCTCGCCGGATCCCAGGCGGCGCTTCGGCGAGCGCGCGGTGCTGCGGATGACCTTGACACTCAGGCTCAAGGCGTCGATTTCCGCGCCAATCTTGATGTCAGCCAGCCCGTCCGGATCCAGGTCCAGGTATTGCGTCAAGGTGGGCGTAGTAGTCGGATTCGGATTATGGATCTGGCGGTCGACCGGCACCGGGTTGTACTGCTGTTCGGGGCCTCCGAAGATGGCGCAACACGTATTGCTGGTTCCGAAATCGATCGCCAGAATACCATCAAAGTTTTGGATGGCCTGCACGCGCACTTCGAACCGCAGCTTTCGGGTAACTTCCGGAAGATTCGTAGTAAGAACCAAGACCACGGGATAACGTCCAATGCCCAGCCGCTCCGCGTCGCCCTTGGCAGCCGCATCCGTGGCGAAGTGGAATCGAAACTGGCGCGACTCCCCGCCCGGGATGACGACCGTTTCCGCTAAGTCTGCGGGAGGCAGCAGCCAGCGGCACGGTTCCCCGCCAGGCAACAGAATATCGACGCGGCTGACTTGCAATGGAGCGTTGCCTTTTCCGGTTTGAGGATTGCCCGGCAACGAATTCTGCAACGTGAGGACAAGGTCGCCTGCCTGGCCGGCCCAGGCGTCGATGGCATATTCGGCCTCCTCCCAAATCCAGAGTGCCGGCGGCAGCCAGCATTCGAAGGATAGCGGCTCCACGTGCGTGAAGTCGGCGCAGTCCACCACCAGGTTCGCCTTGTATTCCGCCGGCAACCGGACGCTTTTTTGAGTCAAAGCCGGTTCATCAACGTCGATGAATACATCCACATAGGCCGACTTCCTGCTATCGAGGTCCAGCGGCAGCTTGCAGTCGGCAGGCAGCCGGACCTTGACCCACTCCGGCTGATCCGCTGTAATTTTTTCTATGGTGACGATGCCTTGCTGCGCTCCAATGCGCACCATGTTGCGTTCCAGATCGCGGTTGTCGAGCTGGATCTCGAACCGGCACGAGTCGCGATGGGTGGCGCCCGAATAAGCCGAGATCGACACCTGGGGAGTGGGAAGCACTTCCACGGGAAGCTTCTCCTCCCCCAGGTTGGTTCGCACCACAATGACGCCAGCGTGGTAATCCTCAGTCAGACTTAAGGTATCGATTCGAACGGTCAGAGCCGCGCTGTCGTTGGGCATGAGCGGGAATGGGGGGCGCTTGCCACCGGCATCGATCCTGATCCAGGGAACGGAAGCTTCCACTGCATCCACTCTGATCGCGGTCGATGCCGAGCGGTTCGACAATACCAAGTCCACCGGCGGAGGCAACTCCGCCACTGAAAACCGGTTCTGAGCCAGGACGGCCTGAATGTTGATGAGCCGGCGCCGGCACCAGGAGCAGAAGACGTCGTCCGGCGCCAAGTCCCACAATTTGCAGTCGGGGCAAACATTCATTAGAGATCCACAGACGCCGCTTTGGCCCAGGTATGTTTTACGGCGTAGAGCTTGCCGACCAGAGGCTTGCCGATCTCTGCGAGAGTGCCGGCTAACTCGGCCGCCCGCGCGCGGAATGCCTCCTTGTCCCCCGTGTAAGTTTTTTCAATGCTCTTGAGCTTCTCTCGAAGTACAAGGTTTTCTGTGGTCGCCTGCTCACGGGCCTCCTTCGAGAGGCTGGCTGTGCGCAATGCTGGATACACCTTCTCTTGATAATACGAGAGCAAGGCGTAGTATCTCGCATAGTCGTCCATGCTGTTGACGACCTCCGCCTCGCGCTGTCGGATGAGCCGATTCACCTGCTCGCGCAAATCCTTGTCCCGCAGGAGCACGCGAACCGCCCTGTGCTCGGTTCCGAGGAATCGTTTGTCCCGCGTCAGGCCGACCCGCTGCTCGACGTAGAAAACATTGTCTTCGTCGTCGTACAGCACACCGACCACCTCGAGCAACAACCCGAGCAGAAAAGTACGCGTGGCCTCTTCCAGGTCTTTGCGCTCACCCTCCGTAAGTTCCAAAATGTCCCGGAAACGAAATTCGTTGCGATCCGCGTGGAGATTAACGAGCTGGTCCACCGACAACTTCTCGTAGATGGGCCGCATGCCGTGTACGGATCGCGAATAGCATAGCGGATACCCCGCTGCCTCCGTGTAGAAGATCACTTCGCTTCTGGACTTTAATGGGAAGAATCCAATGGTCGGCTGGTCCGGCTTGCGGATCTGTTTTTCCACCAATTCCTGGAAGTCCTTGTACTTGGCAACGTCTGTGTTGGCTCCGTACATGCCTACGAGAGAAACCCGCTTCTCCTGTCCCAGCTTGAATCTGCTGTCGTCTGTACCCTTGAGCCAGATTTGCGCTTTGTTGTACAGCAGGTTGAGTTGGCCAAGCTGTTCGTTGGTGTCCGGGAACTTTTTGAGAAAGAGATCCAGAATCTCAAAGTCGTCCCCGACGGTGGCAAACGGCTTCGCGGTTTCAGTGAGGAACAATTTCACCACTCCCGTGATACCGTGACGTTGCACCAAGGCGGGGAGGTCCATGACCTTGACGCCCATTTGGTCCCCTCCGACCAAAGACGGGAAGTGGTTCAGAGCTTCAACTGCCTGTTCAGACACCTTCCTGATCCGGGCTGGTTCATCCGCGCCGATATACCGAGGATAGTAATCCTTGTCGATGTCTTTCGGTTCGTACAAAAAAAGCTTGAATTCATCGTCCTGCGGCTTCGAAAAGTCGTCCCTGCGCTTGGAGAATTCATCCATGAGGCAGCGCAACGTCTTCTCCAGGCTGATCAATTCACCCATCAAACCGGTGTCGTGGACGCGTTCGTCGGTCTTGTCGTTAATGATATGTCCCTCTTCCCCGATCCTTGCGAGGGTTGTCGTGCATAGGTCGATAGCCTCCTGCCTGGCACGCAGCTTGAGGGCGGCGATAAGGTATTCCTGCAGTCGGGCAAATAGAGTCTCTGTCAAATAATCCATCGTGGTCCGGCCAAACAGCAGCCTTGTTAGACCCGACTCTATCTCCCGTTCGCGAATGGCGTTCAGTTCCAGTTGATATGCCTTCTGCTTATCAGTGACCATGCGCCCCAGATCGTCGACTTCGCGACGGAACAGCGGCAGATACGGGAAAGCGTCGTCGGTGATGATGCGCCGCATTTCCTTTAGCAGCATTTTGGCGAATTGAATGCCCTTATTCGCGTCGTTCACGATCTCGGCGACAGCGTCCTCCAGCCGGGAGCGTATGCGTTTGCCCTCTGGGGTGACCTCGCCCAGAATCTCCCGTCTGAGAAAGTTCTCCTTGTTCCCGCGCATGCGCTCCGCATATTGTCCCCACTTTTGCCAGTCTGGGTCATACCGTTCGTCACGGAAATTAATCAATTGCTTGTTGATTTCAGACTGAAGATATTCGCTGAGCGGAACATTCTTGGTTTTGTGCGCGCCTCTCTTAACGTCCGCCTGCAAATCCGCGACCCACTCCCGGACTAGCATTTCTATGGACGTGCCAGGGGTCTTTGTCTGATTCAGTGCGTCGAGGATGTCGTTCCGGGTCGTCCGTCGGCCGTCCACGTCCGCGATCCCGATAAACAGCTTGACCTTCTCCTGCGCCGGCGGTCCGAAGAAACTCTTCAAGACCCAATCCGTCATCCCCATTTCGGGTAACTTTCCAATGGAAAGGCGAGACATAATGTCTGCGCCGAGCTTAGCGGCGCACGCGTGCTTGATGCGGTCGGCGGGGTACTGGATCGAGGCCATCCCGAAGGCGGAATGCCGCGTGGTGAAAGCCTCGCTGAGAAGGCTTCTGCTGGAGTTCTGCGGATCCAGTATTTCCGATGCGTAATAGTTTTCGAGGAACGCGTCGAGGTTTACTCGGACGCCGCGCTTGTAAGACGCGAAATCGGACGACCCGAAATCCTGGAAGATATTGTTCGCCACCATCTCGAACAAGCTGTAGCGAGTCGTAAAATTGATGGTGTTACCCGTCCAATTGCTGCTGTCCACGAGGTAGCAATAGTTATACGGGGGCGGCGGCAAGGGTCGCTTGTTCCGGGGCGGGTACCCCTGAGTCCATTCATAGTTGAACTCGTTCTCCGGGAAGGTAAAGTGCTCAAGTTCCTTCAGTGCGGCGTAGCTGTTGGCGAAAATGCGTTCATGGTGGGCCTGAAAAATGCCCGGAAACACCAGGAAACCAACCGTGGTCAGACCCGCAGCCAGCGTCTTGCAGAGGTAGCCAGCGTCAATGAACATCCCGCTCCCGGTACCGCCAGCCAGCGAGGCAACGACGTAGATGTAGGCACCTTTGCTGGTATCCACCTCGATGCCGTGCTTCTTTAACATAGGCCCTGGGCTACCCATTGCCATGGTTAGGGCATTGTCGATGGCGTTCTTGATCGTGTCGAAGTTCACGAAGAAAGCCAGCCGGCTGTAGCCGCGAATCTGCCCCGCGCCAGTAGTGACCTGGCCCAAGTCGTTCAGGGTGGGGTACCACCATGCCTTAATTAGCGGATTTTGGTTCAGGTTGCGGGTATATTTGGCGGTATCCAGTACGATGGCATCGACCCGCTCTTGCGGATTGAACTTGAACTCTTCCACTAACTGCGAATCGATGTGCTGGTTTGTAGTGTCAGTGTCGACATACACGAACTGCACCACCGGAAAGTTCGATGGGCTGCCATAACGCTCGAAGATCTTCTTGCGCACTTTCAGAAGCACATCCCCGCCGGTCCCACCTAGGCCGATGAGCACTGTAGGCTTCATGCCCTCCGTCTGAAGGGGCTTTCGTTGGACCTCGTCGTTCAAAAGCTTGTATGCCACGGTTTACACTCCCAGGAAATCAGTCGCCCTTCACTCAGGCAGTATGCCTTTGCATGCCCACCGAAACCAGCAGATGCGCCAGCCAGACCGCGAACAACAATCCGACAAACAGCCACAAACCCAAGATGCGGGGTAGCAGCCACCAGTAAATCAGGCCCATGGCGAACAAGCAGATGAATAGCGTGCCCGACCAGCATAGGGCCCGGCTCAGATCGATGGATCTGCCGCCCTGTAGCCAACGGCGGTACATACCGCGGAAGAACAGCAGGAATCCCATTACCGTGATGCCAAGCCACGCGATAAGGCCGATCACGAGACTGGAAACGGCCACTTCCCTGCGCGTGTTGGCGTGCAAAGTAAGCGTCCGGCCATCGTCTCCGGTCGTCATCGCTTTGTGCGTATCGGCCGCGAAAAGCACATTCCGGTTCGGCTCTTTGGTCTGCACCATCAACTCGTAATCGATGGGCTGGTCCGCTCGGTTGCTATAAACGATGAACGGCACTTCCGTGAACCCTTCCGGGCCGACGTGCTGTTGGGTCGAGAACACCGTGAACCGGTCGTCGCCCAACGAATAGGTGAATTCATCCGCACCCGCCTTGGCCTTCAAGACCTTGTCCGGGGGCAACCGGCTGCTCTCCGGGTCTAAACGCGCGGCTACACTGGCGCCTTCGAGCGGACGGCCATCCAGGTCCACCACTCGGAACCTGACGCGGATCGGTTGGTACGCGGCCGGCGCCGCTGGCTGTGCTTGAACCAGGGCAGCGCAGCCCATAGCCAGTATGCCTATTGTCACACGTGTCATCTCATCTCCTTATTCGCAGCGTTCAGTAATACCCTCCGCCCGGCGGGTTCGCGCTCGCGGCAGCCGGAACCCTGGCTGCGGACAGTACTTCCAGGCGATAGCTGTATATAACGTCCTCGGATATCAGTTCAACGGCGCCGCCATTCACAACGGAAAGCGGTCCGTGCTTCTTATTCACGGTGACACCCGGCCTGGGGCGGCACTCGATGCCTCCGAACAAGCCCTTGCGCATCTCCGCGATGGGCTTTCCCGAAGGCGCGATGCGGAAGGCCGCGTTGCTGGTCAGCGTGAAGGGCTCCTCCTGATATCCGATCAGGCGGCACTGCACCGGCCGATGGCCCCCAGTAAGCAGCCATATCGAAGTCCCGGCCGCCAGAATCAAAATGCCGGCCAGCGTCAACCATCTCGGAATATAGTCGTAACCCACTTCGAAGCGAACCGGAATGGCGAAATCCAAACGAATTTCCTTGTTAGCCACCGACTTGGGCACGAAGTACTCGACGTTCTCCAGGTTGAAGATCGAGTGTACGGCTTCGGTGGTGGCCGGGTCATCAAGGAACTTCAACTTGATTTCCGGATCCCCGATCTTCATGACCAGCTTGCCGCTCACCACGCCGTAGCCATCCGGGTTGAGCGCAGCGAGCTTGAAAAACGACGCGCGCGGGATCTGGTCCTGTCCCTCGCCCAGGTCCAAGGTGTACACGACGTCGCTGGTGGCGCGCGGATCCACCGTGACGGTGCTGGGGCTGAGGTGCGCCGATGTGTTGCCGGCGACATTCGGAAAATCGTCCGATTTCAGATCTTCCAGGCGCGTGGTCTCCACGTTGGCGTGTTCGACGCGCCATTCGTCGAAGCGCGACCGCACGCGCAGTTGAAACCGGCCCCTTAACGGCTGCCCTTCCTTAAGGCCACGAATCACCAGGCTGCTCTTCCGCCCGGTGCCAATCACCTCCGCCACCGGACCGGCTTCGTTAGTGGTGAAGCTGAATTCCAGCGGATTCTCACCGCCTACCGGCTTGGCGCGAACTTTGGGCGCGCCGAGCGACCGCGCAAATCCCGCTACGGCATCCTCGAAACGATCCATGTCGATCCCGCGCACGGTGGCATCGGGCGCAAAGACCAGAAGATAGAGAACCAGCTTGTAATCCTTAAGCGGGAAAAAGTACATGCGCTGCGCGCCGGTGTCCTCGCGGAACATCTCGCCATAGAATTTGCGCGTGTTGACTTCGTCGCTTCCGGTGCCAGCCGGATCGTTGACGTTGTCAGTTAGCACCCAGGCCAGCGTAATGCTGCCCTGTGTGTCGCGGGCATACTCGGCTTGCGCCTTGCGCATGGTTTCCACCAAGTCGGTGTTTTCATGCGTAATCGGCAAACCGTTTTGCAGCATGTTGCGCAGATTGGCATAATCCACTTTGCCGGAAAACTCGAGGCGGCACCTCACCGTAAAACTGTACACACTCAAGGGCTGCCCTTCGCGCAACATCCAGGGGGGACCGAACAGATGCTCGGCCAGATAGCGCCGCGCGGACGATCCGGCGCCGCCGAGAGTCTTTGTCATGCTGCCGGAGACATCGAAGAACAGCACCTGATTGAAGGGTTTATCGCCCGCGGGGTCGAGTTGGGCGAGGAGGGGCACTATCGCTGCTGTTGCCAGCAACGCTGAGATAATCCGTAAGCTACGTTTTGCCAGGAGCACAGATCACTCCAAACAATCGCTCAGGCGCTATTCACTCTCAGCGCACTCACATCCCCATGCAACGAACACGTATAAATAACCCTTCCTGCAAACGCCGGCGGCGCCAGGTTAATATCCTCCGTCAGCAGGAATTGGTGAAACCGCAAGAAAGTCCCTTTGAAATCGCACAGATACAGCACGCTGCGATTCTGACCCACGCCGAAGGCGCAATCTCCGGCCAGCACGGGGGAGCTGCTCATTCCGCCCATGCTGGGATCGGCCCGCCAGATCAACTGGCCACCCAGGGAGAGTTTGGTCAATCCGCGCCCATGCGATACCAGGACGCCGCGCGGGGACGTCGCGAAACCTTTGACGCCCAACAGCGCCAGCTCCGAAACACGCGACGGCGTGAGCCCGTCCCCTGTGTCGGTACGGCAGGCGCAGAGTGCGCCCTCTTCGTCGAAGAAGTATAGGGTGGAGTCCAGCCAGCCTGGCGCCACATCGATGCGTACGGGATTGGCCGCCGGTTCGGAAGCCATCAATGCGCCGGAATCGCCCGCAATCCGATAGACCCGATGGTCTGCGGCAACCACATAAGCGTTGCCGTCCTCGTCCGAAGCCGGCGCGGATGCGGCCGCCGGAATCGCCGCCGGCGCCGGCCACCGTTCTTCCCCTGTTTCAATATCAAGGCAGTGAATCAGGCTGCCGTCCGCCCCGCCCGTGCACGCCAGGATCGACCCCAAGCCTGTCTCCGCGTCCGCCCGCGCCAGCCGGTTGAGCGGATACAGGATCGGTCCGGCCTTCAACGTTTTGCGCCAGCGTTCGCTGAGCCGGAAACGTCCCGCGGTCCAGTTGTGAAAGGCGCTCAATAAGTCATACGCCACTACGCGGTTTCCGGCGGCGGCTAGCAGCGTCCGGCCCGCGACCAGCGCGAAGCAGTCGCCCTCGCCAAGCCGCACGTCCACCAGGCGCTCGCCGGTGAAGCGGTTGAGCACGTAGAAGGCTCCCTTGCGGGAGCACACGATCAGTAAGCCATGCTCGAGAATCGGGGGCGCCACCACCTCTTCGCCCAAGCTCACTTCCGCCCAAGGCCTTTCAAACTGGCTGGCCGGCGGCACCGAGTCGAAATCCAGCGGCGCCGGGGCGAACGCACTGAATGCCGGGTCATGCCGGTAGACCGGCCATTCCGGATTGGCCTTCAAGGATCTGCCGCAAACACGGCAAAACCGGGCCAGCGCGCGATTGCGCCCGCCGCAAACGTTGCACGGCGCTACCAAGCGACCGCAGACGGGGCAGCTATCGGAAGCCGTGTTGGAACCTGTGGCAGGCCCCCCATCACACCCAGGATAGGGACAACTCATCATGTAAGTCCGCGCCGATGCGTCTACTGAAGCTCGTGTCTTTGTATGACGCGAACACCGGCACCGTTACAACCTGTACGTCAGGATCTTATTGTAATGCCACGTTTGCCGAAAAGAAGCAACGATTCGGGCTAAGAAACAAAGAAAAGGCTTTCGTTTCGCATTTTTCTTTGGAGCCGGGCTTGGCGGTGCGGCAGATTCCCCAAAATCGCCTCAAAAAGTATCAAATGGAGCGCGGGATTTCGATTTCTGGGGCAATTCACCAGGATTGCAATAGCGTGCCGGCCAGTTATGGTAAGCCTAGTCCCATGGCGAGTTCTAGAGAATCAACGCATACGCAAAGCAGGCCCGCCCTCGCGTCACGCTGCTTTCCCTTGGCGTTGTCGCATTCGCACTGGGCTGCGCGCCGCGCCATGAGTTTGCACTCCTGGAGGGCATCTACCGGCTAAAATGTGGATTATACCGGGCCGCAATACTCCGAGTGCGCTGCCGCGGCGATCAGATCGACCAATCTGACGAGTTCTTCCTATGAGGCTTCGAAGCCGGTGAGCAGAAGGGTCCGGGAATTCCGCTAATTCCATGTAAGCGCTACCCATGACGAACGACATTCAATTGCGGGCTTATGAACTATTTCGCGAAGCCCTCAAGCAGCCCGAGGGCGAAAGGGAGAGCTTCATTACGGCTGCCGCGGAGGCAGACTCGAAGGTCGCTGCGGCCGCTACCAGGATGTTAACGGATTATCAGGCTACGGACGAGTCTGACCTGGAGCCGGCAGTCAAGCTTCCCGATTGGGCCCATGACCGCGAGGGCACTCGCGTCGGCGGCTGGCTGGTGGATCGGCATCTCGATCTCGGAGGATTCGGAAGTGTCTACCATGCATGGAGGCGGGGGCCCGGAGGGGAAGAGGAAGCTGCAATCAAGTTCCTGGACATGGCGCCGTCCGCAGTAGCGCGGTTCCACCGTGAACGTCAGACCCTGGCCGATTTGAATCACGAGGGCATCTGCAAGTTCATTGACGGAGGCACTACCGGCGGCGGAGTCCCTTACATGGTGATGGAGTATGTTGCCGGCCTTCCCATCACCCGCTATTGCGATCGCCACCGAATGACGGTTACGCAGCGGCTGAAGTTGTTTTTGAAGCTCTGCCACGCCGTGGAATACGCTCACGAGCACCGCGTCTTGCACCGGGATTTGAAGCCGGCCAATATCCTGGTGACGGTCGCGGGTGCGGTTCGTGTCCTGGACTTCGGCGTAGCCAAGCTGCTCGATCCGCAAGGCCCCGCGGGACGCCTCACCAAGCCCGGCGAGGCTCCTTGGACAAAGGCCTACGCCAGTCCGGAGCAAGTGTGGGGCGGCGACCTGAGTTTCGCCGTGGATGTCTACGCCCTGGGAGTCTTGCTATACCAGTTGCTCACTGGCGAGCTTCCCTTCTCCGAGTTTGCGCTGAGCGGCCCCGATTGGATGCGGGTGATCGCCGAGCGGGAGCCGCTGCCGCCGAGTCAGGCTATCCTCGTAGATAAGCCACGCACTGGTTCAGCCGCGGTTCCGCACATCCCCGAGACCGCGGCAGCATTGCGTGGCGCGTCCCCGAGCAAGCTCAAGCGAGTCTTGGCCGGCAACTTGGACGCAGCGGTCCTGAAGGCGCTCCGCAAGGACCCGCGCCAGCGGTATCCACGCGTGGACCGCCTGCGGCTGGAAATTGAGCTTTTCCTGGAAGGGTTACCAGTGAGCGCGAGGCGCAGCAGCCTGTGGGAACGCGCTAGGAACTGGAGTTTCAGACATCGTTTTGCCGCCACTATAGGTGCGGCGTGGACGCTGTGGATGGTTGTGGTTCTCAACATTGGGTTGGTGCGGGACATTCAATATGGCGCCGAACTACGTCAACAGGAGGACGCCATGCGGCGGTTGCGGTACGTGGCGGCAGCCGGGCTGCCAAGCATCGAGAATTCACTGCCGGGCGGCCCGAACGCCAGGGAAGCGCGGTTGTTGGCTGCGCAAATCCACACCAGGTTATTGCAGCGGATCGAAGCGATGCCGGCCTACACGCTGAGCAAGCTGGATAGCAGTCTGGCATCGTCCGCGATCCAATGCGGCCGCCTGTGGAAGGAGTTGGGAGACCTCCGGGCAGCGCTGGCGGTGACGGCTCCGGTGCTGCCGCGCGTCGAAAAGTGGTACGCGTTCGACCGGCGGGATCGCCAGTGGACGGAACTCTACTCAGATATGCTCCGCCAGCGAATAGAGATTCACACTCTACTCCAACAGGACCTCGAGGCCGCCCATGAGGCCAGGCGCCTCGCGGAGATCGAAGCGGGGCAACATTGATATGGAAAACGGCAGATCCGGCGAAATCTTAGGAGTGTGGAGGCTGGGCCAGCTTGTGGGCTCCGGTGGTATGGGGGACGTTTACCTCGCGCAAAGAATCGACGGCGTGGTCAAGCAAACGGTGGCGGTCAAGATCTTGCGCGCGGCATACCAGGACAACCTCCCGGACGAAGCCGTGACGCTCAAGCGTCTGAACCATCCGAATATCGCCAGGTACTTTGATAGCGGCCTGACGGAGGACGGACATCGCTACTTGGTGATGGAGTATGTCCAAGGCAAGCCGATCACGGAATACGCCGACCAAAAGGGATTGTCCATCCACGGCCGGCTGGACCTTTTCCTGGAAGCGTGCGCCGCTATCGAGCATTCGCACCATCACCTGGTCGTGCATCTGGATCTCAAGCCCGGGAACATTCTGGTCGACAAGGATGGAGTCGTCAAGGTGATTGACTTTGGTGTCGCGCGCCGGATCGAAGGCCGGCAGACGACGGAAGCATGCGGCGCGTTCTCCGGTCCGTATGCCAGCCCAGAACAGATTCAGGAAGGCGGTCAGGTGGGTTATCCCGCCGACATATACGCACTCGGCGCGGTTCTATATGACCTGTTGTGCGAGCACCAACCCTTTGATCCGCTGCTGGCAACCGGCGAATTGGAAAGGCAAATCGTCGAGGAGATGCCCCGGCCGCCCTCGGTTGCCTTGAGCCAATCGAAACTGAAGGTGAGCGACGCTGGCAGACACTTTCGATTGGAGGCCGACGCGATCGCCAGGATGCGGGGCGGCTGCCGGCTTTCGGAAGCACGCAAGCTGATTGCCGGCGACCTGGATAGCATCTGTCTGTTCGCTTTGCGCAAAGAAGGCGTACGCCGGTACAAATCGGTCGACGACCTGCGGTCCGATCTGGAGGCAGTGCTGGAAGGGCGGAAGCCGGCGATCGCCCGGTCAGGGGACCCGATGTATTCGGCTCTGCGGGCAGCGCGCCGGAAACCGTTGGAGCTGATGGCGGCGATCGCCGCGGTTACCGCGGTATCGACGGCATTCATGTTCTTCGGGTTGTTTTCGGCAGGCCTCAATGCCAGCGTCGAAAACACGCGCCAACTCGAACGGGTGGGTGAACCCGCTCTGAAAGAGTTGCGTGAAGAACTCCGTCCACAACTGGCGGCCGATACCCGTGCGCGCGCCAGCTTGGAGGTTTTGGATACCGTGCTGCACGCTGCCACACCGGTCCGGGCGGCACAGACGTTCTGGGACAGAATGCGGGAAGACTTTGTATTGCAGATCCGCCGCACAACGGGGACAATGCCTAAAGGTGATCTGCGCAACGTGCCATAGCGAACTGCTCGGTGACGCCGCGTTCTGCAATCGGTGCGGTGCCACGGTGCGGCGCGTTCGTGTAGGCGTGCGATACGCGGGATTCTGGCGCAGGGTTCTTGCTGTGGTCATTGATCTGGTACTTCTGGCGCCAGCCATCGAGTTTGGGAAAGAGTTCTTCTATCTAACACAATGGCGATCGGATGAACAGGGAATGCTGGAACTCGCCGGTCCGAGCACGCAGGCCGAGCGCGAGGAAACCGCCCTGGCGATGGCGAAGCAGATGGCCGCCTTTGGGACGCTGATCTTTTTCGTGGCTATGCCCTACTACGTGCTGACCGAGAGTTCAGCCCTGCAAGGCACGTTAGGGAAGCGCATTTTGGGCTTGAGGGTGACCGGCTTGAACGGCCAGAGGATCCGCCTGGGACGAGCGCTCCTGAGGTATTGGGCACGCATGATCTCCGCTATGCCCTGGTACTTTGGATTCGTGATGGCTGCCTTTACTTCCAAGAAACAGGCCTTGCACGACATGTTGGCAAAAACACTGGTTGTGATGGCAGGTCTGGCTGAGGAAACGGAGCAGCCGCGCGCGTCAGCCAACACGATATGTTCAAGCTGCTCAAACGAATTGGTCAGCGGCGCTGCGTTTTGCAACTGGTGCGGCTCCGCGGTCCGGCTCCCGCGGGCGGCTGTGCGATATGCGGGATTCGGGCGCAGGGTGATGGCGCTCGTCCTGGATCTCGTGATCCTCACGCCGATCATCGTGATCCTGCTAAGGCGTGTTCCGCCCGTGTCTCCGCCGGACTTCAGGACGATGCAGGAAATCGGAAGCGATCGGCTCACCAACTCCGAGCGCGCCGACGTCAATATGCTGATCACGATACGGTTCATCTATCTCTGTGCGTTGGTCTTCAGCGTCTCCGGAGCTTACTCTGTGCTCACTGAGAGTTCCGCGCTCCAGGGCACGTTGGGAAAACGCGCATTGGGCCTGAAGGTGACAGACATGGACGGCCGGAGAATACGCTTCGGGCGGGCCGTGGGACGCTATCTCGCGCACATCCTTTCCACCTGGCTTTGGCTCGCCGGATTTATCATGGCCGCTTTCACCGCCGAGCGACAGGCGCTGCACGACATACTGGCCGGAACTCTGGTAGTGGAAGCGGCAAGACGGCGCTGTGACACGCCATTTATTTCGAAGGCGCGCGACCTTCCATGGCGGCCTTGACGAAAACCGTGGCCCGCTTCAGATTCCGGCGAAAGCTGGCGACGGACAATCCCACGGCCCCGGCCGCTTCTTCGTTGGTCAATCCCGCGAAGAATCGCAATTCCAAAGCTTTGGCGGCGTCGGGATCGCGCGCCGCGAGCTTTGTCAGGACTTCGTCCATGCCGATCACTTCGTCGATGTTCACCGCGGCGGCCGGCGCCCAACGCTCGACATTCTCGAACTGCACGCGGCCTTTGGGGCTGGGTTTGCCGTGCGCTACGGCGGCGCGGGCGTAGTCCACCAGAATGTAGCGCATGCGGCGCGTGAGCATGTTGATGAGATCTTCCTCGGTTTGGGCAGCGCTGAAGATCTGCCCCCCAACCTCCAGTATCTTCTCCATTACTCTTTGCACGAGTTCGGAGCCGCTGGGGCCGAAAGTATGGCCGGGCCGTTCCCCCATCATTAACCAGCGCGCGCGCCGTTTCAGTTCCGGGTAAACGAGGCCGATCAATTCGTCGATTGTACGGGCGTCGCCGCGGCGGGCGCCTTCGATCAGCGCGGTAGCCCGTGTTTGACCGGCGGTTTCGTCGTCCATTGAATCCCCGCACCCACAATAGCGGATTTTGGGCGGGTAGCTGCTCAGAATTCTAGCGGCCAGCCGCGGCGGCCCGATCACGACGCCAACTGGCCGAGGCCCTCCCTCACTCCCGCCAGTAGCTCCTCTTGATCCGCCGGCGATTCCACCGCGCCGAGTTCTTCAGCCCGATCGATACACATCTGATAAGTTGCCTTCGCTTCCGCACGCAGACCGCATGTTGCCTGGAGTCCCGCCAGCATGGCGCAGAATGACAGGCCCGGCCACACTTCCGCAGCTTGTTTGTACATGGCGGTGGCGAGAGCTAGTTTCTCATTCGTCAAGTGCACGAAGGCCGTCTTTTGAAGAAGATACCCCTTTGCGCTCTCATAACGATGCCAGTAGGACGTGTCATTCACAGGATCTCGTGCCCACGCGTATCGGTCCAGGCGCGCTACATTTTCGAGTGCCGAAGTCGCGCGTTCGAGGGCCGCCGTATATCGCCGGCCGGCGCGCCGTATCATGTCTACAAGTTCGTCCAACGCGACACTCCTCGCCTCAAATTGCTCGGCCTCCAGGATGTACTTGATTGCGAGTCCCAGGTGCTGCGACGCCTCGCGCGAAACCTCCGGAGCGGGAACCCGTTCGTTGCGTTCCGCGAGCCGCGATTTTGCCTTATCTATCCACGGCAATGCCAGAAGGCTCCAGTCGTCTCCGTCCAAATCCGGCCCGATGCACTGTTCGATGGAGCGGGCGCGCTGCCAGCACCCGACAGCCTTGGCATGTTCCTGCGTATTCCAATAACAGTCTCCCAGCGTGACAAGCGGCCAAAGCGACTCGATGCGCACCGGAGAGACCGATTCGTATCGCCGCGCGATCAATACGACGCTTTCGAAGAACTGCGCCGCCTCTGCGTATTGACCGGCGCTGGTGTACAGGAAGGCGAGTGCCCCCACAAAGCGCTGTCGATCGTTACGAAGGAACTCGGCCCATCTGTCCATTGCCGTCCTTCGCTCGTCCGCTTCCGCGTCTCCTATGTGCGCATTGGGCAGGTCTGGCCCATAGGTGTGGCCCATGATGAAATACAGCCACGGGTTTTCTCGCACGTCGTGATCGCCAGCCTCCCTGAGATCGTCAATCAAGACCGCTTCGTTAATGAACCGGGCTTGTTGCCGCTCGTCGAGACCAAGGTGGGTGGCGTAAAGGCCTCGTGCCTTGAGCAGACATGACTGCGCCTGTTCAAATTCCCCGAGTTGGGCATAGGCGGACATGGCGATCACTGAGGCGACGACAGCCTGTTCCGTCGTCGGTGCTTTCGCGATGCAGTCCAGAGTGGCCTGGAGCGCTCGTCGAGGGTCCGCGCGATCAAGCGCCAACTCAAACGCCGCAATTAGGTTTCCGAGGGCGGTCTCTTTGGCTGCAGTGTTCGTCGACGGGGCTGAGGCGCCGCAGGCAGTGCAAAATCTCGCCCCCTCTTTCAGGAGTTGACCGCACTTGGCGCAAGTGGGGCGCTGTAGCGAGGCGCCGCATGCAGTACAGAAGCGGGCTTTAGGGTTCGATGGAGCCCTGCATTTCGGACATTGCGGGACGTCTTCATCGGTGTGCATGCGTGGCTTCCTATGCAGGTTGCTTCTTAACGTCCAAGTAGTTTTGCTTGTACGCCAGGATCATGAACACGGGACTCAGGATCACGCCTATCGTTAACATGAAAGCCAAGCCCATTAGCCAGCCCCACTGGCCGCCGATGTTCTCGAAGAAATCGTATATCTTCCATTGCAGGCCGCCCATCTTTGCCGCCGCCCCGGTGTGCTTTCCCGTCTTGAGATGGATCGCGTAATCGCCGTTGATCAGGTAGCCAGGTCTGCGGTTCACGTACCACCAGATCACGCCTGGAAGGATGTAGAAAATCCCGAGGACGACTACCATGAGCCAGGATCCCGTAAACTTCCGCGCCTCCATGGAATCCACGAGCCGGAGTCCGTCCTGGATATGCTTGCGCAACTCCGGATCGTCGAACTGTAATTCATTGGCGCGCATCAACTGCTTCCGTGCGTGCGTCAACCCCTCTAGGGAAACACAAAGCAAGGTGTTATCTTCGGGGTCCTGCCACCAATCTTTCATGGCATCGTCGTGCAGAGCCACCGCGAGGAGTTTTCTGTAGCTCTGGTCGTTAGGATTATCCGCAACACTCCGTTCCAGAGCAGTTATGTCGTCTGTCGAGGCGAGGCTGGCGGCGCTCGGGGGCGGCGCGGCGATAACAGCGCTGCCTGCCACAACGCCACATCCGGGACAGAACTTTGCCGCGGCATCGAGTTTATTGCCGCAGTTTGGGCAATACGAGGGAGAAAAACCGACAGCTAACGAACCCATGATCCGTACTCCTTAAGTTGCCGTTGACAATCGCGGTTGACCGACGGTCCTAGCGGTCCTGCCTCCGGCGTCGCGGCCGGTCACCTGAGCGGCGTCTTGCAGATGGGGCAATGTGCTTTCTGAGATATGAAAATCACTCCACTGTAGACGTCGTCCTTGCAGATGAAGTGGCCCTTCTCGCAGGTTTTGCCTCCGCTCACGTCCTTGTCCTTGCCGCATACGTCGCAAATCCTTTTTGCCACCTGTGCCTCCTATGATGTCCCGTTCGGTCCGATTTCGGCGTTCGGGTCCCCTATTATGTACCACCAACCTGATCTCGGTGGTGGCTCCCTTGTCGCTCTACGTCAAGCGTTCCTTTTCTTCAGGCTGAACTGACCCCTCTTCCGTTATATGCCGCGGCGAGCGCCGCTGTTACATGCGCGGTACGCGAAAAGAGTAAGTTTCCAGAACTTGCCCGTCCGAGCCGAGGACTTCGACCAAGTAGTCGCCGCGGCTCAGCAAAGACGTATCCAGGATTACAGCGAGGTGCTGCCCGCCCGGGGAAGGCGTGGACAAAGTGGGCTGGGGGCTGGACCAGACTTTCCTCCACGCTCCGCCGGCCGCCGCCAGGGAGACCTGGACGGAACAAAGAAGCGGACTCGTTTGGCCGGGAAGGTCGAGCAGCAGCCGCACGCTTCCATCTCCAGGCGCCGGACTGAGCCGGGGTGTCTCGGCGCCCGCGCCCTTCAGTACGCCCGGACTCAGGGAAAGCGTCGCTAGGACGGGCGGAGCGCCCGCGGAGACCGGCAACGATTCCACGCGCATGCGGCTGCGAGCCAGCCAGAGAGCCGCGCCGCCAACGCAGATCAATAGGATCGCCGCTATGAGAACGAGGCGGATAGGCCGGACCGGTGCAACCGCCGTCCGCGCCCGGACGCGTGTCCCGCGAACTTCTTCCACGCGCCGCCGCAGGTCCGGCACCGTAAGATAACGCTCTTCAAAGCGGCTCTTAACTGATGGCAGCAGGCGGCCGGCCAGATAGTCCTCGATCAGCCCGGTTTCCACCGCCTGCACGAAATGGAAAAAGGCGCGGTCGGTGAAGTATCGCTGTTCGATCTCCGCAGCGCAACTTTCTTCGAGCGTGCCCAGCAGATAGGATCTCACGGGCTCTGAAGACATATGTTCGTCAGTCAAGATCCGTTACACCTCAATGCTGTCGCCACCCGGCGAGTTGCGCCAGCTTCCGTCGCGCCCGGTGAAGTTTGACACGTGCACTGTTGTCGCTGGTGGGACCGGAGCCGGCACCCCGGTTGCCATCCAACACGATGGATTGCTGAATCAGTTGCCAGTCCGCCTCCCGCAGTTGATCTTTGCCAAGCCGAAGAATCTCATTCAAGTAGACGTTTAATTCAGCGTCTTTCAGACCGTGCATTTCGGCGCAGCCGGCTTTCGGGACGGAATCGATTGAATTGCAAGAGGACTTGGCGACTTCGCGCCGGGCTGTCTGGAGCATATGACCGGCGAAACCGTAACAGACCCTGAGGAAATCCTCCTCTTTTTCGAACTGATAGTCTTCCCGGCTCAAAACGGTTGCTAAGGTCTCTTGCGCAAGATCTTCGGCGCTGGAGAGGCTGTGCCGCCGCGTGAAGTAAAAGACGAGCGCTTGCCGTGCGTGCTCCCAGGCTTTTGGCGATACCGAACGGCAGTTAATCATGAGACATCGGATCAGACCCATTGTACGCCGCGGCGGGTATTGCCTTCATCCCGCGCGACATGGGCCGGCTGGGGCTCCCCATCACGATAAATGGCGCCCAGTAATAAGGATCCGCCCATCGGGTGGAGTGGGCCAGCGCCCGGCGCGCCTCGGTGAGCGCGCTTTCCATGCCTGTCGAGGGGGTTCCCAGGAAGCGGCGGTAGGCCTCGGCGAAGAAGGCCGCCGAGGACTCGGCCTCCACTTTGGTCAGGGCCAGCACGACCTGCGAGGCGCCTGCCTCGAAAAGGCCTGTCGTGAAGCCGGCCAACCCCTCGCCCAAGACCTCCTTGCCCAGCGCGGTTTCGCACGAGGAGAGTACCACGATGGAGCGATTCAGCCGGAAACCGGCAAACTGGTAAGGATGCAGATATCCATCGACAGGCCGCCCCGCGCGGTCAACCAGCGAGAGAGCCACGCGCGAGAGTTCCGGAATGCGGTCGTCAATGAAGGCATGCGTCGAGAAATGTATGACGGCAAAGTCCTCCGGATTCAACTTTTGAAGGGCTGCTGGAGTGGCGTCGAAGCCTTGCAGAATGCGAAGGCGCGAGGGCGGCAGGAGCGATTTGAGGGCATTCACCTCACCAGTGAAGAAAAGCCGGGGGAGGCTGGTGGTCCTGGCGGCTGAGATGGGGGCGGCCGTCAGCCTCGGGTCGTCGGCGCCAAAGACCGGGTCGGCGACCGCCAAGACAGACTGTGGGTACGCGGATACCGGAAGTGGAGGCTTGGCCGCCAGCAGGTAAGCGGCGGACGGCGCCCGGATGAGATCGAATCGCAGACCCAAAGCCTCGCGAGTCCGGGGCACACGTAACGCTGCCATGGGAACGCGGTTCAGCACACCATCCAGCACAAGAATCAGCCGCGGTGGAAGGTGAACCTGCGCCAAGGGATCGAGCAGCATGGCGGAGAGTTGGCGAAGATCCGCCTCGAATGCGGCCTGCGCTTGCGGGGAGCGGCGTCGGTCCATGATGTCGCCAAAACGGTTCACGGTTCGCAATGCGAGAGTCTCGATGACCCGCCGTGGAGGTAAGCGGAAGGCTTGCAGGCCGCCCGGCTGGATCACCCAGAGATAGCTTTGGCGCTCCCCCAGATAGTATTCGAGGACGGCGCTGTCGCCGGGCAGGGTAGCCTTTACTTCGGCGAGGGAGGCGAGCGGGTGCCCCACCGCGGAGGCATGCACGGCCTGGCTGATTTCCGCTTCCACTTGGTCGTTTTCGCTCAGCAGAAGTTCGATGCGGCGCCGCAGATCCTCGCGGTCCCAATCCAGGCGGCTCCGCGCGGTTTCGCTTGGCTGCGGCGGATCGGCGGCGCTCAAGCGAAAGGAGGATGCGTCGATCTGGCGGCGCAGGCTGGTCCGCCGGTCGAGCAGCTCGCCTGGAATCCCGCCAATGATCGCCCCTGCGGTGAGCAAGTCCAGAAGAGCGCGGCCGCGGGCCTGTTCCGACGCCAGTAATCCCTCGGCTCCGTTGCTGGGATCGGAGGGGGCCATGGCGATGTCGGTAAGCAGGTCGAAGAAGCGGTGTTTGCGCGCATAATAGGTGGCGCGGAGAGAAGCGCTGGGAACCTTGCTGCGTAGCGATTCGATCAGGGAGGTGGCTTGCGCGGCAAAATCTCGCGCGGCCGTGGAGTTGCCAGCGTGGTATTCCAGCTCGGCCAGCGCGAAGACGGATTCGGATGCGTCGTCGCGCAGTCCGGCCTCGCGGCGGATACGGGCGGCTTCGGCGAGTGACTGCCGCGCGGTTTGCGTGTCGCCCCGCTCGCCGGCCTCGATGCCAAGGTAATGGAGGGCAATGGCTTCGCCCCGTTTCGAATGAACCTGCCGCTGTAGGCTCAGAGCCTCTACAAGACGGGCGTGCGCCGGATCCATCCGGTGCAGCCGCAGTAGCAGTTGGCCGACATTATTGAGCGCGTCTGCCCGCAAGGATTTATCAGAGATCTTCGTAGCCTCGGTGATCGCCTGTTCGAGGGCCGCTTGCGCGCGCTCCAGCCTTCCGAGGAGCATGTAAGAGCGGCCCAGGTTGATTCTGGCTATTACGACGTGATGTGCCTCATGCCGGGCGAGAAAGACCGCCAGCGCGGATTGGAAATAGGCGAGCGCCTTTTCGTTTTCCGAGAGCGACTGATAATACAGCCCCAAATTGTTCAAAACCAGGGCGTGTGCGGTTGCGTTTCGGCCAAGCAGGATCTGGCGAGCCTTGTCCATGACCTCAATCGCCTGGTCGAAGTCGCCGGACTGCCACAACATTAATCCCAAATTAGAGAGCGTCTGTCCTTCAAACAGGGGCTGGGAGATGCGGCGCCAATCTTCGGCCGCCTCTCGCAAGCGGTTGGCGGACACTTCCAGATCTCCCAGCAGAAATGCCGCATAGCCGCTGTTGTTGGCGGCCTCCGCGATACAGCGGAAATCGGCAAGCGATTCGCAAATCTGCAAGGCCCGCTCATAAGCGCCTCGCGCCCCAAGGGAATCGTCAACGGCCAAGGACGCATCGCCTTGCTTCAGATAGGTCCTGGCGATGGCCGCCGTTTCGTTCAGTTCCTCCCACAACCTGAGGGATTCCGCGATATCTTCCAGCTTCCTAGTTCGTTTGGAAACTGTGGCGGAAATCTCCGCTCGCTGCCACATTTGCGCTAAATGTAACGGAACCGGCCGCCGCGACATAGAAAAGGTCCAGGCAGAACGCGGAGAAGCGCCCACTGGCCGTACTTCCACCCGGTAATGGCCTGCCGACAGAATTGTGAGTGTCTCTGTGCCAAATTCGAACCCGTCCGTGACGCTTTGGGCGGTACCGCCGCTAATGCGAAGCTCCAGATCTACCGGCTGTTCGGCCGACAGTTGGGTTTCTTCTCCTTCCTCGATGGCCACTGCGAAACAAGCTGCATGGCCGGATGAGACGTGCGCACGCAGAGTTTGCCCGGGTGATAGCGCCGGACATGCGCGCGGAGCCCCAACTAAAATGCCGGTGCCGGCCGCCATCAGTGCCAAGACAAATCTCATAAGCGAAAGTGCCGGTTCCAAGCGCCGCGCAGCGGACCGCTCGTCCAGGGTGCAGACTGGAATGGGACGTCTGTATGCCGCCCCCGGAGGCAGATGGATAGATCTTCAAAACGGCGGTCCATAAGGCGCGCGGCGAAGACCAGCCGCAGCCCAGCGTCATGCACCAGTAGAACACCTTGCGGGTAGGTTTGCATGGGTGGGCGGACCCTTGCGAGCGAGGGCATTCCCGGCGGCCAGAAGCAGGAATTCAGAAACAGGAATAAGCACGATCTCGTGGAAGCGCCGGAGAGGGGTCAGTCTCTCCGGCGCCCGAGGCGGATTTAGCCGCCTGTACCGCCACCCTGTTGGATTATGCAGGAACTGCCCGTACAGGGGTCGTCCATGTTGTGCGGCGCGGAGCCCGACAGCAGCGCCAACAGCAGAAGAACGATCAGCATGTTCTCACATCCTTTCTGCCCGTATTCGGGTCGCCCTAAAAGCGGGAAGAAAGGGGAAGGCTGCTCAAGTTTCTGGCGGCACACTGCGCCACGGTTTTTACGCGGCGGAGCGTAACGCTATGGGTGTTTCGTACATAGAGTCGTGTAAGTAAGGCGGCCCAGCCACGCCGAATAGCGGTAAGCTATGGCTCAGGTTCCATCGGGTATGACAAAGGAGATTGCAATGAATTCGCGCTACACGACGAAAAAGGTTCTGGGAACTGTTGGAGTGTTCCTATTGGCCGTGCTCGTGGTTCCGGCGGCTGCCGGAGCCGACAAGACCACGAAACCGGCGCCGGCTCCGCCGCCTGCTAAGGCCGCGCCGCCCCCTGCTCGGCCTGCACCGCAGCCAGCGGTTCGACCTGCGCCTACGCCTGCGCCGCAGCCTCGCGGCAACCCTGTCACGCCCACCGGTGGTGGTGGCGTGCAGCGACCTACCGGGATCACTGGGACCGGCGGCCCGAAGCAACCTACCGGCGGGATCACTGGGACCGGGGGCGTAAAGCAGCCCATCAGAGATCCTGGCCCCACCCCAGGCAAGAAAACATCGGCTCCGCCCCCGCCAATACCGGACCGGGGCAAAACGTCCGTCACGACACGGCAGCCTCCTCCCGTTTATCACCCTCCTGTTGGCGTCAAACAGACGGCTCTGCCCGGAGGCGGCTCGAAGTACTTGAACTCCAGAACGAATACGCGGGTCACCACAGATTCCGGCGGTCATGTCAGCAGCCTCAACAAACCAGGACTCGATGCCTCCCACTTCCGTGCGGACGGACGTCCCGGGACCATCGTACGAACCCTGCCGGGTGGCCGCACCATGAAGGTAAATCGGCCGTTGGTCGGCGAGCGGCGCGTCGAGGTTGTGCGTCCCGGCGGCGTCCGGGTAGTAACCGTGGGACGGCGCGGATTCGTCGAGCGTCCCTTCCGGCCGGGTTACATTTCGCGGACGTATGTCGTCGGTGGCCGGACCGAGGTGCGGGTGTACCGAAGGTATACTTACGGCCCGGTTACCTACTACAACTACGTTCCGCGCGCCTACTATCAGCCCGCCTTCTATGGGTGGGCCGCCGGTCCATGGGCTATGCCGGCGTCCTACGCATGGGGCTGGGGCGGTGCGAGTTGGTACGGGTTCTATGGCGGATACTTTGGCCCGGAGGCGGCATATCCCAGCGCCTCGCTGTGGCTAACCGATTATCTGCTGGCCGAGAATCTGCGGCAGTCCTACGAGGATCGCCAGTCCGCTGGGGAGCAACTTCCCCCTCAGGACGGGCAAGGCGCGGCGCTGACGCCCGAGGTCAAGCAAGCCATCGCGGACGAGGTGAGCCGGGAACTCGCGGATGAACGGGCCGCCGCGGCGCAACCCATGGGTGTGACGCCGCCGCAAACCACCGCCAACGCGCCACCCCCGGCGCTGAAACAGCACATATTTATCGTGTCCACGAGTCTGGATTTGACTCCGGCTGACGGCGGTCCGGCCTGCGCGGTCACAGCGGGAGATATCATCGAGCGCACCGGCCGCGGGATGACGCAGGATGGCAAGATCGCCATCAACGTGCTCAACAGCAAGAGCGGAGATTGCCAGGCCGACACTGCTTCGACGATCGAACTCGCCACGCTGCAGGATATGCAGAATCAGTATCGCGAACAGCTAGCAGCCGGCACCGACAAACTGGCCAAGAGCCAGGGCCAGGGTCTGCCTTCCGGTCCGCCGGCGGGCAACCCGCGGCAACTGGCGGAAGGGCAAGCGCCGCCGGATGCCGACGCCCAGACGTTGGTGACGCAGCAGAACCAGGACGCCGATCGCACGGAGAGCGAGATCAAGCAAAGCTTGGGCACTGGACAGTAACCGGTCGCGGTATCGACGGCGGAGAGTCAGTCCTTAGGGGCAATACTCTCCCAAACCGAGCGCAATTCAATATCAAAAGGAGGTTCTCGAAATGCAACGGCGTTTCGTGTTGACGTTCTTGCTGTGCACGATAGTTCTCGCGGTAGCGCAGGGCTCTCCATCTGGATCGCTAGACCAGCAGCTTAGTGCGCAGTATCCACCCGGTACGGTGCTCGTCATCCGGCAAAAAGGGGTCGTTGGCGTGAATCCGGAGTGTCCCGCCCTGCTCGTGGCTACTTACAAGGAGGACGGTAAGCTGCACGCGCCCAGTGTGCTGTCAAAGACCGCCGCCGCCGGGTTCCAGTGCCTTTTTCGCTCTTTTCCAGCTGGATGGAAAGTGAATTCCCAGACCATCCTGGTGGTCCCAAAGAGCGGTAGGATTTGGTTCGTCGTCCAGGAGTGCGATGCATGCAACGGTGGGGGAGGAGCGTCCTATAGAGCCCGGGTGGACTTCCAGTTTCCTAAGGGGTCTTTCGACGCCGGGGCGGTACAGGATGCGATCAGCCAAGTGTTTTCCATCGATAATACCCAACCCACCGTTTCCCCACCGCCGACGCCCCCGGCGCCCCCGGCGCTAGGGTCCGTCTATGTCAGTTCCCAGAATAGCGCCGACCGGCTTCAGTTGAATGCCGGCAACTCGTTCTCGTTGCAGGAAGGCGGCCAGTCGTATAGCGGCACTTATGCCGTCAACGGCAATACGCTGACGTTGCATATTGTCGAATTGGCAAAAGACGTCGACATCGTGATAGACGGTTCGAAGCTCATTGTCAACGGCGAAGAGATTTGGACGCAGCCCGGCCAGTAAGGCCGCCACCTTTGTCTCAGCCTGCGGAAAGACCTGCTATTATTGATTGCCTGGAGAGATAGCTCCGGACCTCCGCGGGCGGCGCGTGGCGCTGCGTTCGGCTCATCCAATGCCTCTGATTTGCTCCATCGATCAAACTGAGAATCCCGATGGCAGCCTTTTCTGCTCGCGCTGCAACGCCAAGCTGACACGTCTTCGCTCCGGGGAAAGATCTCCCGACCCAAGATTCGTGGTCGGCAACCGCCTGCGTGAAGACCCGTTCTCATTGGCCTTCCTGGCTGAGAATCCCGACTCCCGGAAGCGCTACGTGCTGCGCGAGTTCTACCGGGCGAATGCAGCCAATCGCGATCTAATGAGAAGGTTCGCGGAGATCGCCCAGTCGCTGGAGTCCTCGAACATTGTTTCCATGCGGACCGTGTCTGCCTGCACCAACTCCGGCCGGTGGTATACGGTGGTCGAGTCAACCGAAGGAACCACGCTCCGGTCCGAACTGGACAAGTCCCCCATGAACGCGGAGACCACGGCCAAGTGGTTCCGCGCCATTCTAGCAGCCCTTCGGGAACTTCACGAGGCATCGCTCTATCACGGTAATCTGTCCTCAAACGTGGTGATGCTGCGCGATGACGGTCGGGTCGACCTAGTCGACTCCGTTTTCATGGGTGAAAGCCTTCAAGAGGGTGGACCGGCGGCGCTGTCGTCCATGGTCCGCAAAGATATTCGGGATTCGGGCCTACTCGCTTTGGAGATGCTGGACGGCCAAGTTGAGACTGGCGAGACCGATAAGATTGGCGAGCGTTTGGCGCGCGTTCCGGATGTTGCGATCGGCGCGACCTTGGATTATGTGTTCTCTACCGACGATAAAACACCAGATTCCGCCGCGGAAGTCAGCCGGTTGATCGAAGTTATTAAAGAAGCCGAATCCGCGGGTGACGGCAAGGCGGTTCTCCTCTACAGGCAGGCCTACGGGCAATGTGGCTCACGACGGGTTAAAGAGGTTCTGGATAATATCCAGGAGTCCCCACCGCCACCGCCGCCCCCCCCTCCGCCACCGACTGAGGTGAAGCCGAAGCCTGTCGATGTTAAACCGCCACCATCACCCCTGCCAACGAAGGGCTCCCGCCCAAGGCACGGCAAGGTATTGGCCGCTATCGGTGCCGCGGCGCTGTGCGTGCTGGCGCTGTGGTTGTT